>Ga0209363_1000822_pt1 | contig 13471 bp, 9 predicted proteins | sample WorMetexBAHAMAS3_FD_187385 | JGI IMG/M metagenome (GOLD analysis project Ga0209363, IMG submission 187385) | Marine gutless worms symbiont microbial communities from Max Planck institute for Marine Microbiology, Germany - Inanidrilus exumae... | ecosystem: Host-associated > Annelida > Digestive... | reverse complement strand
GTTATATGTATTATGGTGGTGAAACTAATGAACATTAGATGTACAACACTGTTAAACAATTACGTTCAAAAGAAACAATCGCTAATAAACTAAAATTGACTACACATTAATATAAATATTGCAATTCAATTAACTGCTAAGAGTACATCTATGTTCAAAGTTACAAACTGTAACATAAATTGTCGAGACTAAAAATATTCGTAGACAGATTTTATACTTGAGAAGAAACATGGTCTTTGCGAACTTCAAGCATCAGGCGAATTGTACTAATAAGATCCTAAGCCTTTTACTGCATCAATAACATAACAGACTGGAGTTGATTAGCTACAGTACAACAAATAAAGACAACACTGCATAGTCTACTGTTCGTGATATCAGATACGTCTATCTTAAGATGGGCTGCAGCTCCTCATGACACCAACAATAACCCATAGGAGTACAGGGAGTATCAGCGTTCAGCAGAAACTTAACCACTCAGCTATGTAAGTCACTGCCTCTTCATTTAGAACACCATCTGTTTTTAATGGTCATTAATTGTTCTGTAAGAGAACCTTGGAATAAGTGGCAGTTTTGGTTTTTTTCACAAGTCTGATGCCCTTCCGGTCATCCAGTCAACACTGTCAAAGTATCGAAAGAAGTTAGTTAGTTGGAGTTTAACATCCCCTTTCAGCACAAATATGGCTATATCAGAGAAAAAAGGTCAGAGGTGGAGAGCTATCCCTACCCAGCGAATGAAGGCCAGCGATATATAAACCTCAACCCTGGCCGCCTTTTTGTTCAGCAGCCAACCAAAAAGGGAAAGGGATCGAGAGGCTCATTTATATTATTGCGCTAGTACCTACAACAGGGGAAGATATCTATCGCACCACGAGACTGAACTAAGCCAAATACAACAAATCACCATAATAAACCTTAACTAAGTAATACAGATAACACAAAATTAACAAAACAAACTAAACCCAGGTTCGATCGCATCCTACGATATCTGGCATGGACACAGAGTGGTGAAAGTATCGAAGGAAACACCAAGGCAATGACCCAAAATGGTGGCCTTGGTCTCATTCTTTATCCACCACCAGACCACTAACGAAGGGGCACTGGTCCTTTATGCCGGCTCTCCTTCGGTACAGTATTAACAAAACAAATTACACATTTTAACTTATGAATTACCAGATTCAGATCCAAAGAAGTCTTTCCAGCTGCGAGTTGTTTGCTCAGTAGTAGAGACTATAGCATCTTCATTTGAGACTAGTGATTCAACTTCAGTGGCTTCGTGTAAACTGCCGACACAATTACCACAGTCCACAGAATTCTCACACAATGCTGTTTCGGCGCTCAATTTCTTACTGTCTGATACAAGACTGTTTTCACAGCCCGATTTCTCGTGATTGTCTGCCTCATTGGGCACAACTGCAGTTCTACTGCTGCTGCAGTCAGCTGGTTCCTCGTCATCTGGAATTTCCAAAACGTTGGTGTCGTTACTGTCACTGTCCGAGAGATCGTAGCAGACAGGTTTAAAGTGAGTGTCAGTGATTGATGCGGCAAGTGCTGCTCGAAGCTCGCTGTCTTCACTCAACTCCTGTCAACAAGCAACCATAACCAGTCAGTTGGTTTGGCCTAATGGCACTCCACATCAAGCCCGGTTATTAAGTCTCAATTATCCCACCTCCAGCAGATTCAGAACTCTCTTGCTCATACTGTTGTCAAAGCTCCTAAGTCCTGTCATATCACTCCCATCTTACGCTCTCCCCACTGGCTCAAAATAACTGAATGCATCAAATATAAGCTCCTCTCACTTAGCTATAAAGTTGTCACAGCCATCCAACCTCCAAACTTTCATCTCCGTTCAACGTCCTCGCGGTACTTGTTCTTCATCTGTTGTCATTCCTGCTCGGTCACCGACATCAACCTCTCTAAAAATAACTAACCGCTCCTTTCACTATGCTTCATCTGGTCTCTGGAATAAAATCCCTTCATCTCTTCGACAACCTCATTCTAGTACCAGTTCCTCTGTTTCCAACTCACCTATTCCTTCATCTATCACTTCTTACTCTTTTGTTTTTCCACTCTGCTCATCCATAACCCCCTCTCTCTTTCACTCTCAACCTAAAACCTATCTCTTTCACAAATCCTTCCCCCTGTAGTTTCACTTCTTCCCCCCGGACTGCCTTCACAGACTATCACCCGGACTACTTCTTCTGAGCTACTCGGTTTTTATTTTTTCCTAATTTTTACATTTTTGATGCCGTGTGCTAGATTAAGTTGGCCCTCACATCAGCTTTTGAGTGCACATAAATATACCATATCATATTGTATTGTATGTAACCAGCCACTCAGACCAACTCAGCCTTCTACCCTCAGTTAGATGAGTAATGAATATTGAAGCTAAAATGTGGTGATGCTTCTTGACTAAACAGTAAAGGCAGGTATGGCTCATTCCACATGTGGACTGAATGTGTGGGTGGCAGGTAAAACTGTGTGATCCACGTAGGTGTGTCATTGCCTCATGAACTGTAAAACCCTTTAATTTGGTTGCCCTAAAAGTTGGCAAATTTACATACAAAATTATTTTAGCACCTTTTATTTTGGCAAATTCACACAGTTCCAACACAAGAGTTATTTCAAATCATCACTAAACATTAAACACACATTCGTGCCCTTTAATTCTGCGGAGTTTAGGTCGTGAAATTTGCAAAAGTAATGGCATGCAAACATTACGATTTTTACAGTAAGCACCTTATAAATGAGTAGCAGATACACTGTGTCTCAAAAAATACAATACACCTGACTTTTGATCATAACTTCGGCAAATGTAGACCGATTTTCAAAATTCTTTCACTGACAGATTCCCAAGGAAACTCTCTATGTAACTATTTAAAGTGCTGTAGCATTCTACCAGTTTTGCTTTTTATTTCACTTTTTGTCTCTAAGGATCCCACTTACAAAACTAGCGACAATGATTTACTACTATTCCTGCTGCTGCTGTTACTACTTCTGATGCTGCTGCCATTACTGTCAGTTTTTGTTTAATTACACTTCTTTTCTACATATGATCCAGGTTCAGTCCAATCCCAAAACAGAAACTTTTTTTACAAAGTTGCAGCAAGATTTTTACATCGTTCCCATCTCCAAACCAACAGAACTGAAGCGAAAGATGATTTACAGAAGAATAATTTTAAAACGCACTTTATTTCTTTTCTTTCGAGGAGGAGTTTCACCAACTTCTTCTTCTGGTGCCGGATGAATCGACAGAAACTCAGAGGCTGAAAATGTTAACAACACACTGTGACAGCATAATTAATGGAATTGACACCATGATTAGTAATAGGAAAGTGTACACATGCAAGTGCGCCTGGTGCCTCAATGTTTATATCAAGTACCATGAAAACTTGCTGAGGCTATTTCTGAACTAACACATCACAGACAAAGTGGGAATTTTCTGCCTTCGTCTGTTGGCTAGTATATCAGTCAGCAGCATTACTCAAAAAGTTATGCATTAAATTTCACCAAGTTTTCAAGGTGTAGGCCTGAGAAAAAATAATTAGCACATTTTTGGTGGTGGTTTAAGTATCTGAATCTAATGAATTACACACTTTCAACCTTAACGGTGCATTATTACCTATTTTTACATTCATGCTATCAATTATTTTCATGTTTACAACTGCCATCTAATAAGGGATTTCAGTCACGCTAATTTGCTAGTCAAGAATACCACACCCACTGGTTTAGCTGCCCATTCCAGGGAACCCAGATAAACCAGATTGGTGTAAAATTACTGGCTTCCCTTCCAGACACCAACCTGGGGAAATCATAACATCAGAACCATCAGTTGCCAACTTGCCATAACTGACCAAACTCATAACAGCTAACTCAAAAAATGGTAAACTGTTGAGCTAAACATGTGCAAACTAAGTCATGTAACTTAAATATGCAAGTCAAATTGTCAACATGCAAATAAGTAACTTTTCAGCTACTTCTTTCTTACAAACGTGCTTACTGCATTCAGACAATACATATCCACATAAGCATAAAAGACAGAGTATAAGCAACTGCAATTTTTACCAAGTTCACAAAATGAACTAGCATCAAGTTTGTTCCAATCGACACATTTCTCACCTGCAACAATAAAATGCACGATTAATCGGTGATAAACTAATGTCGATCTTGTACAGTGATCTTATACAGCTTTGCAATATAGAGTTAATGACTGTAAGAGAAAACAGTAAGCATTAACAGAGTCACTCTAGTGTACAGATATGATAATAATTAAAATGCATTACTTACAACAACTTATTCTTAAACTCCAAAATTTCAACAGCAATCCTGAATAACTTTTTTTTGGAAATGATGAAAAAGAAACCTTCATTGAAAAGAATGAGTGTATATTCCCAACAAGTCATATGCATTGCTAAAAGTAGCAACTAATTCCGAGATGGACAGCACACTTGTTGAAAAGTGATGAAACTGGCCTGAACTTAACTGGACCAGAGATAGCCTAAATGCCCTTGAGGCTGAAAAGCTTACGTTGACAATATCTCAAAAACTAAGTGAGATACAGCCACGGTTAGTGCTAAATTCAAATAAAAAATTACAAAACTGCCTAACATTTGCCTTGGTTACTCATCAGTATCACCTAATCACCGGAATGGACCGAATGTTAAGCGGCGGGGCTGCATGTGGTTTTGCCGTGATCGGAGGAATACGGCATGTTACCACACTACTCATTCAGCGTTATTACAATGCATACAGTGCATTCCAACACTGTACAGTCTTACTGTGTGCATATTAAGGTTTGTGATGGGAATAACTATTTTAAAAGTAACTATTTTCAAAACTGTGGTTAATAACTACATTTAGGTTTTAACTATTTTTAAAAAGTAGTAATAAACTAGTTTTCAACTACTTCCCAGCAGTTAACTATTTTTAAATACCAAGACATAAAGACCAACAAAGCCAGACAACATAACTACTGTTGTTACGACCATCGAACTTTCACCGCCACCGCAGTGAAACCAACACCGCCATCGCGGTGTTTTACAGTGTTCTCGGCAGTCTCTCTGGGCGCTGTTTCCTCACTTCCGCTGCTCAGAGTCAGAGCAGTGATAGTCATCTAAATGCCGCATCATTTGATTGTGTGAACGCAGAGCGAGTCAGTCCAGCCAGCCACAAAGCCCGCCTTCCCCCGCACATCCGCTTCCCCACTCCTCACTCACAAACAAAGACAGCACTGCCGGACAGCAGGGACAGTCTAGACACTGTACTATGTGAGACCGTCGCAATGGTCTCACTTAGTGCACTCCTACTGTCACGTGCCGTGAGCAATTAGCGCATTTCAGGACAGCCGGAATGATCCTATCTCCAAGCCGTGACATCCACCTGTTTTCTATTAACAACCCTAGCCTTGACACCGACCGATATTCGCCACCGCCACTGGCACTGGCACAGTGGTGGCATGTCAAAAAAAAACACCATCGGCCGAGTTGCAAATTCCTGCCACCGTATCAACACTAAACATAACAATATAAATGCTGCAACTTTCAGCTTTCACTTGACTGATCTTATTTCCTAGAGTTTCTCTGGGTACTGCCTGGTTCTGTGAACAAAAATAGGAAAATCTGAGACAACTGAAGCAGGTTTTTACAGGCCGGATACTCTTCCTGTCACCGAACAAATGGTGTAAAAGCACTGATTCCAACCAGTTAAAATCACGGTAAATCACCCACTGAACTGTACTTTTCGCAAGCCACCAATATAATAATATCAATATGAGTACTACTAATAATGATAATATAGGGCTAATAGAAGAAATACGTGGGTGTAATGACCAATTCAACTCGATTCAAACCTGTACGTGGATCAAGAACAGCAACGTATGGCCAGCCATCAATGCCGTAATACTGTGAATATTTACGACCTTCCTCACTATCTGAGTACACCTATCATACATTACACAACAAAACATTTTAACCTTTTAATTGCAAGAGCATCAGAAATGACAGGAATGCAGAATGACACAGTTTCTGTCTGTTTTGCTTTCATTCGTATAGTTTAATGCTGCTGAGAGAAACTGTGCTCCAAGATCTCCAATGGCCAGTACTTAAGTCATGCCACTTTCCATGAAACTACACTACTGCATCTGCAACTTTTTCAGTAATCTTGCTAATGATCCGAAAAAAACGAAGGATATATTACATCCTTAACAGAGGTATTAACAGGAAGCAAGTATGGATAATTTTGTATGTTGATTTGGCTATTTGGATAGTTAACCACAACTTTATCTCTGCTTCACACAAGTCTTAATGCCATAGTAACAGAAGACTTTCTTGCTAACATAAATAGTTGTCTATGGTTACAAAATCTGCTAACTGAACTATAGAACAACATTCCGACCTGCCAGAGAACAAAATGTTCACGGACAACATGTTTGACAGTTGGGTTACTCCAGACATCTCGGTTGAGCACCTGACAAGAGAATTCCTGCACGTTCTGAACATTGACCATTAGCCACTTATTGGCTGCTCGTCCAGCATCACAGGCCTTCAACAGCACAAACAACCAGCCACTACTACCTTAGACTACAGGCAGTAAAATAAGGAAGTAAAACGTATACAAAGTGACATAAACATTTAAGTATAAAAGAAGTAATTCATCCCTCCAAGACTGCCCTCTTATCTGGACTACCGTCACAGACTATCACCTGGACCATTTCTTCTGAGCTACTCGTTTTTTGTTTTAGTTTTTCCTAATTTCTTTGTTTTCGGTTCCATGCACTAGATTAAGCTGGCCCTTCCGTCAGCCTTTGAGCGCACAAAAATATACCATCACATCGTATCATCAACTATTGTTAAAAACAAAAGATGCTTTTGGGATGATTATAACGTCTCATGTTGTGAAGTAGTAAATACAGCATGTGCTAAAGGGCATATTACACAATGTGCTACATGCACATCCAGAATATGTGCTTGATCATTTCCAAAATTTAATCTATTAGTCTCTGGTCCATAATCTAACCATTCCCCAAACTTCATGAAAGTCAACCCGTAAGTTATTCTGCTAACAAACAGGCAGAAAAACACGCGTCAAAGCATCACCTCCACCAAGCCATGGCAGAGGTCATTACAACAAACAACAAAAATCATCATACAAAGCTACATGATTACAACAATCCCGACAATGCTCTGATTCTATTCAACGGGCTACCGGAACATCAAGAATCTCGCTGGTAAAATACATGCTCTACAAATTCCCATGATTTGCTTGGGAAACACCCAGACTGAACTGGAGTAAATTTGGAAAACTGGGCTGGTCAAACACAAACTGAAACCAAAACTATTTGATTATATCTACAGACGAATATGATTACGTCACTACAACAATACAGCAGACTCACAGATTTAAATGAGCCTTTGTGTAGAAGATCAACTGGTGGCCGAAACAAGTCCTCCAGTGTTCTGTGTTTGCTGGTTCCTGCTCTGCCATTTACCGATACATGCTCTAAAAAGAAAACAACACAGTCATATAACTATGCTGCGATACAGAGAACATTACAGAAATACTAAGTTACAGCAAAAAACATGAAGGCACCCATTTACACACATAACACGAACAATAGCAGGATATTTTTTCTAGCTGTTTCGCTTACATGATTACGCGCATAAAGAATACATTATGCTTGTTGTTCAAACAGCATGCAGTCATGCAGCTTGATGGTATATTTGGTAAATACAAACCTAACGTCAGTCGTAGTGCTAGTCAACTGGCACGCACATTACGTTGTAAATATCAAGCTAATTTCTAGCACTTTGTGTACTCTTTGCACCATGTTCCTGTGTTTTTGTGATTGATTTTTTTCGTGTGTTTGTGTTTTTTTGCTTTTCAATTATTGCTACCAGCTTTCTGATGAATAAAGGTAAATATATAATCTTAACACAGACACTGGATAAAGGAAAAGTATCACTTATGGTACAACATCCGTGTAAAGTTTTAGTCTTTGGGAGCTGGTCTTGTCCTGAACAATCAGATATTAGTCATGAACCCATTTTATGACCTCTTAACCACAAGCAAAATGTCCAAGCATTACAACATCACGTTACATCAAAAACGAAAACACGATTGTAATTTTATGACAACATATAATATATATAAATATTCAAACCAGTTTCAGCCGGAAAGTCTCGGAACGCATCGAATATTGAATTTGCTTTCCGTCGTCGATTTTGACGACCTACAATACACAATAACTATTTAACACATACAGGTATGTTGGTACTCCTTACTGTCAGGCTGAAATGTATGCTGGCCAGTGGCCGCGTCACATGCTGCCCCAGTGGCCCCTGATAAGTAACATGGAGTATGCACTATGTGCTATATTACGGTTAGAAAAATGGGACAGGTGGACAGACAGATGGATGGATGCCACTAGACATGGCCAAAATAAAAACAGTTACTGATAGGCTATTACATAAATTATAACATAAATGTGTGTCACTGACTGCAATTTTTTCTCACATACATCAAAAGGTTTGATGTATAAGCAGGAAACCAATTACCAAAAACAAATGAATGTTCAACAAGAACTTCATTCTTCTGTGGTATTGGATCACGAACAGAATTTCTGCAAATATATTAAACACATTATTTTCACCATCACTTATTCTGGTGCACAACATAATCCAGCACCACAAAAAGTTTCACAATTTATTTACGCACCACTTTCGGCTATTCACAATCACACAAAACAGAAAAATTCTGTATAATACTCTTAAAACTGTTTCATGGAACACAGATGTGTTCAAACTAATAAATGTATCTCATCTACATTACAGTAACACAGTTACCGGTATGTATGCATCTGTTAACTCACAGCATATCTTCACTAACAAATACATCAAATGCCAATAGTTAATCGAGGGGGACGGTCTAAAAAATCTAGCGTATGCACACCGTCGACAACCATAGCACGTCTTCAGTGCTAGATTTTTTAAACGGCCCCCCACGTTCTATCTTGGTCGACCGCCGTCGACGTCCGTAACGTGCGCGTTACTTACGTAATGCGTGCGTTATGTAACGCGCGCATTATGTGACGCGCATGTTATGACCGCAATGAGAATGCTACCAGTGGTCGAGCTGCAGTACGTGTCGAGTGGTACTCAAAGTATAGGATCAAAGTTATTATACTTCTAACTGTACGCAATACGACGAAAACAAAAGAGTAGGCTATTCGAGAAATGGCCCTGCTGTTTCACTATTGCGAGCAGGTAAAGCGGGGATCTACCGAATAGTTTACCACTGTAACGGTAAACTAACCCTAACCTTAAACCTGACCTTAACCTTAAACCCTATCCGTAACCCAGACCCTAACCATATTCTAACCCTAACCATAACCCTAGGGTGGTGAACTATTCAGATACATCCAGTGATGCAATATAACGTATAGGCTTACTGAGCAGTTTAGCCAACATGGCTCAAAAGTTGGATGTGGATGAGCTCAGTGATCGCGCAACATCTGATGAGTAGTCATCAAAAGCGGAGGTGATTTGACAGTCAACAGATGGTGAAACTGTGAGCAAGAACCGGCAGCAACATTATCAACATGTGCGTCTGATGCATTGTTTCAACGGACCGAGCGATTAGTCAGTGGTGGGCGTCACCGAATGGCAACTGGCAATCAGTCACAAAATTGAAACTGGACGGGCATAAAGTACAGACATTTATCAGTGTAATTTTGTCTTTATATAGTTGCAGATGTACTCCTAGAATAATATAATAACATAAAATTCTATTCTAAACTACAACTAATTAATTAGCAGCAAACATTTAACATAAGTAAACATTCCTGGCATTGAGTATCTATCCACCTAACACATTATGCATTACTGGGGTCCGATGCGGTGTTTATTTGGTCCAGCAACTTTGTAACAGATGGTCGGTCTCGAATGGTCGTTATGCATACGTCCTACAGATGTAGGCATAACGCCAAAAACCCTCTGGAGGCAGAATTATATGCCAAATGCTCTTTCTGATGCCAAACCAACTGTGTCATTGCAATGAAAGCAAATCAAAAAGCACCATCAAAGTCTGGCATGTTTCACCACAAACTCTACAATTTCAGCAGCTAATGTCAACTTACACTTCCGATGAGTTAGAAGAATCGGAGAAAGATGAACGTGCAGATGATGCTGATGCACCTTGATGACTGCTTTGTTCCATGTCATTGACCGCTGCTGCAGTACCGATGGTATCCATGTGCATTCCAATTGCCATTGCAACATCTCCACCACAGGCCTCAATCAGATGCAAGCCAGTTATTTCATCAGCACCTTAAGTAACACAAAGCAACTGTATCAGTGTCACAATTACCTGACAACATCAGTCTATTATATTTTTAGACACGTAGACATAATCTTTATGGTCAGTGCTATTATAGCAGTAAATGCTACTGCACAAATGGTCCAAAATTTACTAAAGTGGCAGTAAATCAAATCAAATCAAATCAAATTTATTCATCATGTGAAGTACACAATATAACAATTCATTAATACACATTGCATTTGGCTGGACAGACAGGTGATAACTTTTCACTTAGCCCATGGCAGAATCCTAAATCTCTACTATTTAATGCAGCTATTCCCCTGTGTGTGAGACTGTCTATGTAAAATACCTGTCTGTGTGAAGCATCTGCCACAGCACCAGCCATGGCATAGCCACAGGAAAGCGTGCTTTGTCCCAGAGGCATGCTGGTGATACATGGTTGTCAACCACTCAGTACATGACATCTGCATGTTTGCAGAGTATGGAAAAGGAAAGGAGGGAAAGAGGAAGGAGAAGAAAGTGCATCACATGGTAATTACTATGTGAATAGTACACATTCACAGGTGGTGCCGCCTTGTCCAACTTTAATCCTAAAGCTAAGACTAACCACAACCCAGTGGTTTTTTTACTGGACAGAAGGCTTGCAGGCAGAAGACTAGACGGGTTGCAGTGTATCTGGAGACACACTGCAGTACAGGCTCGAAGCGTTGGCGTACTCGACAGGCGACACAACTATTTACTTATTTACTGATGCACAACCTGTTTAGTTCCTGCATTCGACGATACCTAGTGTCACGTGCCTGCGACTGAGTGAAGCCAGCGTTATCTTCTGTGCTACTTATTTTCAGTTCCCAATTCATTCTGCTTTTCTTCAATATATCGCTCGCTAGGCCGCACCAGCACTGCGGTGTACTATTGGTTTTAATACGCAATATTGGAAATCGTACGTTGCCAGTGAATTGATTCTAACAGTAACGGCAAAGATGGAAAGCAGACATCCCGTAGGGGGACCATTTGAAAGTATGAATTTCCGGCGACCTTTAATCATTGCAGAGTTATGACGGCCTGACGTCACAAGACCTAGAAATTTTGTGGGCAATTTTTGCGTTTTTTCGGTAAAACGATCCTTATCAAACTGTAGCTGCTGTGCGGATCATGCCAAAAATCTGCCAGGGACAGCCCCCACATTTGGCCCACCGAACCGACGTTGTTACGGGCCGGAACAGTACCAGAAACGATTCCGGTACGATCTCTATTGGTTTTCATTGCTAGAGTAATAATAGGGTTGCACTGTCATTGTGAACTGTCTGCAGTTTCACTTTTTGTCAGTATAAAGCAATTTCATTTTTTGAGTGTGTTTTTGCACAGGAACAAAAGTTTCATAATGCTGTGATTGGTTATCATTTCTAAATGGATTTCAGGGCTACACTGTCAATGCAATAATTGTATTATAAAAATGGTTTCGATTTTGATACATGCAACTGTTACAATTTTTCTGTACGTGTTTGCGTGCAGAAACATTTCCAGACAGATCCGAGGGCAGCATTGTCGTTACAATATTATTTTCTGTATGCTGCGAACTCATTATATAGTTTTTGCATTTTTTCAATGTAGCAGTCGGTAGCCTTTGGCAGCCTTCGGTGGCTTTCGGTAATTACCACTGGCTGAAGCGTACCATCACCCTCACCTGTCACAGAGCAGAACTGTTGAACGAGTTCAGAGTAATCAGTATTTCCGGCCGCAGACGTCATTTACAGTTTGCTAAGCACTTCTGCTGCTTACCAATATTTTAAAAATATTTTATTTATTAGTTAAACGTAACAAGAATCAATTAATTATTGACATCAAGCGGCCACACCACTTACAACGAATATGTAATTTGCTGTCTCTCTAAATGCCGCATATGACCACACAACTTACTTACTTATTACGCTAGCGTGGGGTTGGGCGTTCAGTCGCGTCTGTTTTTCCGCGCTCTAAACGGAAAATGGCTTGAGCTATCAGCATCAAAGTCGGCAGACACATAGTACATGGTAGGACCTCGGGCTCGGCATGAACTGACTCTGAGGTCAAAAGGTCAAATCCTAACCCTAACCCTTACATTCGCACGGCGCGGGTCTGCATGTCGACACGACTGCATATTTTAGACGTTTTGACAACTTAACAACCAATATAGTGCCGCAGACGGAGAGTCTATTAGTCTAATGCCTTAAATTTCAGTATGCGAGCTGACCGTCCTATGTTGCAACGGCTGCGTACGCCATATGGTCATATGAATCATTCACATGACAATTTAACCAGGTCTGCCAGTTTGTACGCAATGTTATTACGCTGGCAACGTCCAGCCTAGCGGAAAGCATAATGTAACGGTCGGGCGTCCGTCTGTCTGTCTGTTCCATCAGCATACTCACCGTGACTCACCAGAGGGCAGCATGCGACGCAGTCATACATTTTGACCTGACAATAAGGAAAACCGACATACTTGTGGTAAGATGCGGGCAGACAGGATTTCCTGTGGCCGTCACATTAGTTCACATTGGACTGGATTAATGGGTGACGTACTAGGTATAACGGATAGCATATCAGGTAATAGCAAGCCGCAAGGCATACATATTTAATACCATATGGTATTGTTTATATCCAGCAGGCCTAGCCTATATACCTGCAGTGCTATGAATTTGTCGTTTACAGAAAGGTCTTATGTAGTCTTTCATCGTCACATTATAGCCTTGGCCCAAGAACATTCAATTTATGAGATAGCATTTTTGTTATAGGCAACTGCTTACAGTGTACATGTCTAGAAATAGCATATCATCACAATGAGTAATACTAGTTAAATGGCTGTGGGTATATACTCTCGACCAGCTTCATTGCATAAAGAGCAAGTAACAATTTTGGAAGAACGGATAAATTTTTGATTCCAGTGCATACGCGAAATAACCGAAGGGACCGGGGAGATTGGTCCCCCAACTTTTAGGTTGCGGGACCAACAAAGCATTGCCCACCCCAACTTCTTGGCCGTAGTGTTCAAAAAGCAAGAGATTTCACAGCAAGTATTGTTTCATAACTTCCATTTGATTGGCTTTTTTGGTTCTAACAATTACCAGGGGCAGAAAAGTTGAAATTTTTTAACTGATTAGCCATTGGCATGCTTGTTATT
>Ga0209363_1000821_pt1 | contig 13482 bp, 11 predicted proteins | sample WorMetexBAHAMAS3_FD_187385 | JGI IMG/M metagenome (GOLD analysis project Ga0209363, IMG submission 187385) | Marine gutless worms symbiont microbial communities from Max Planck institute for Marine Microbiology, Germany - Inanidrilus exumae... | ecosystem: Host-associated > Annelida > Digestive... | reverse complement strand
CAAAAATGGGGGAAAACGGAAACTTTGTGTATGTTTGTCCCTCTAGGAATGCAACTCACCCGGAAACACGCATTTTGAGGTATAATTTGTCAAAATCGATCCAGCGGTTTGACCCCTAGTGGCGCCAAAGAAACGATAAAAAAAACTAAAAAGCACAGACCCTTAACATTTCACCCATTCGTGGGGGTCACGCCCCTTATCCGACTGACATGCTATTTGGGGTATCGAGTGATACCCCGAACGTAATCATCCATGCCAAGTTTCATGTTGATCGGTTAAGGGGTTTCTGGGCGGAAGGACCCCCAAAGGTGCCATTTCCTATACTTATTGGAACGACCCTTACAACAGTCCTGCACTACCGTGCAGACTGTGATCTCAATGCTGTAGTTACCAACAGCAAGGGCATGTGAGCAGTAAATCTTTGCTGCAACAAAATCATCCAGTTCTTTAATGGATGGTGCTCGCAAACACAGGTTGACCTGTAAAATGGCTGACGTCAGTGCTACAGTGTAGACTTCTACTTTCTGCTCCGTTTGTAGACTTCTACTTTCTGCTCCGTTTCACGTCTGTCATACTTGACTGCCGATGTGTTCTGTCATTTGTGCATAATTTTTCTGTATCGATACGACTGCTTTTGTCTTTAACCGATATGCCGTGTATAATAAATGCAGGTTTCTATAGGCCGGATGCCCCTGCTATCACCCAACCATCGCTATCAAAGTGCTGACGGAAACCAGTTTCATCACTTTGTACTTGACTACATTGTTCTTGGTTTTGCATTTCACCATTGATAGCAGGGAATAACTTCTTAGGCCACATTGTATGCATGGCATGAGATGCAGGCTATTGCTACAGATGGAGTATAGTAATCAGTCTGTTTGTGTGTCTGTCTGAGTGTCTGAGTGTATGTTGGTTACGTTTGTAACCCCTGCAAAAACGGCTGAACCAATCGAGATGCCATTTGGCGTCTGACTCTGGTGGGCCCAAGGTATTATTATTAGATGCGGGTTTGATCCCGCAAGGAGAAGAGACAATTTGTGGGAGTTGTCCGCCCCATTGAAAAGCATTGGGAGTTTTTGCTGTAGTGTAGCAAAAATGACTGAACGAGATGTCCTTTGGGGTGCTGACTTTTGGGCCCAAGGAACCATGTATTAGATGGTAACGATGTTGGACGAATGCATTTGCTCTCATGAGGGGTGGCAAAATGGCAATGCAGCTTTTTGTCCAAATTCTTTGATTACTTGTTTTGTGCTGGAAATTGCCCAATCACTTCATGGTATTTTGTTGATGGTTGTACGCGAGCAGGAGTGTAGCGTTTTGTCGTTTCTGCTGGATCGTCTGTTGCCATCGTGCCAAGACATCGGAGACAAGGACGCTCCGGCTCTGTGTCGTGTCCTGCTGGCCAGCGTCGCTGCGTGTAATCATAGTCCGGATGCTCAGACTGTGCTGACTGTTGAGATCAAGTCGGCTCTTCAGAGGGCACTTGCTTTGCCGGAGAGTGCTGAGAAACACAGCCGCATCCAAGCTATCGCTGGAGTCATTGGAACGGTTATCGAGGCATGCCCTGTCTCCAGCCAAATACAGAACCAGGTTATTTTACTTCTTCTGCATCTCTGATTACAGGTTGTAATAAACAATAAATGAAACGTCACCGATTCTGTTTAAACAGATGGATGGTATGATATGGTCCGATGTATGTCAGTGCATTATTGTCTAATGAGGGTCGAAAACTCAAAACTTCTGTACTTTGTAGATAACTGATAATTAGGTCTTGTGGTGGTTGGTTAGTTTCCACCCTGTGGTAGGCGCTAGCTGTCTTTTCCCATTTTGGGTCGTCGCTGGACAAAAAGGCAACAAGGTCGGGAGGTTATTGTATCATTGGTTATCCTTAATCTGGAGGAACTAATTCTCTACCCAGGACCTTGTCCTCGGCTACCAGGACCTTGTCCTTGATATAGCCTATTTTTGTGCTGAAAGAGGACGTTAATCTCCCAACCAACCAACCGTGAGGATGTTTTACAGGCAAGATGTCCTGACTGTCAGCAGACCACCTGCATCTGTAGCAGTGTACTCTATGGCACGTCACAAGTGAATAGTGATAGGTTACAGAGTGTGCAAGAGCTTCTGTTGCTGGTTGTTACAGAAGAACCACTGACCACAGGTTCAGTCAGTCTTGATTTATATTGGTTGCATTACCTACAACTATGCCTGCTTACTTGGCAAACACTGCTTACCATGTTACTCCCTCATCTCTGTGAATTAATTGCACACTGTCTTACATCCTGATCCTTATACTCTTCTAGCACATATTTTCTGGCCAGACTGATTGGGAACGGGTAACTTTTTTTCAAAGGCCTTTTCTGTTTCCACACCATCTACCTAGAGCTTTCTATCTGTACACATTCACTGTATATGAAAAGTATTAACGTTTACATGTCAACTAAAATACCGTCTCTTTCAGTTTGCTTTAGCCATCTAGTCACCCAGTGTCAGTGCCTCGGATTCATTTCATGATATTTGGCACTTTACAAATATGTGTATGTAGATGTTCATCAAAGCAATGAAAGGAATAATAGAAGAATTTGGGTTGTGGCTGTCAACAGGTGTTTAAAGGCCAGCAGAGTATGATGAACAACATGGTACGCGTACTGCTGAAGAAAGGTTTGGTGAACGATCTGGCGCGCATCCCACACTGCCTTGATTTGTCAAGTCCTCGCATGGCCAGCACGATGAACGTAGCACTGAAGCCACTCGAGACCCTGTCGCGGATCGTCAACCAGCCAGTGACCATGACGTCAAAAATCACGAAGCAGAAGAATGTGGCACCAGGCGAAACGGGAACAGCGGACAGTCAGCCGAGTGATGAACGGGCTGCTTTGTTTGGTGAGATTTTGTTTGCTTATTATGATGTGGTATCGTCGTATCTGTGGTTGATTGTCACCTCTTGTTCTAAAACAGAATGATAACGTTTTTCGTTTTTTAGTCCACAGTGATGGTCATTGCTGTACGTGAAACGGATGATTTATGTTACTTACAAGTATCATTAAATAAGTATGAAGTTTCTGAATTTCTAAATGTCTGGCGATTGGTTTTCAGTGTCTGATTATTTTGCTGTTGAGACATGTTTACAAGTAGTGGACTTGCTAATTGACTGAACTGTGATGTATTGTCACAGAGAACGTTGCGAACCAGGAGACAGATGAGCTGGTGACGGCAGAGCGCGATGTAGTAGAAGCCTTTGGCGAAGATGGAAGCCACAGTGTCAGTCAGGAGCATCTCGACATTGCACCGACATCGTTTGTAGAGCCAGAGATGGACAACACGTTGCAGGTTGATTCTGCCGCATGCTTGCTACTTGAAACAAGCTGCTGGATAGTCTGCAGTCCAGCATAGCTCATTGCCTGTCTCAAGCCAGGATAAATTGGGACATTTTTAGCAGCAAGGGCAGCTGGCGTAAAATGGTGGGATGATGGACACAGAGGCAGTGGCAAGCCAAATGAGTTGACTACCAGTTGGGTCGTCTGTGTGGAGAACTGTATTAGCCTGACTAGCCCCAAACAAAATACAGAAATACAGCCGTGTGTTTTTTTTATGTAGACTCTTTAAGAGAGTCAACCTAATAAAGCTGGTCTCAAATGTCAGTCCGTGCGTATGTACGTGTGATCGTACGTACGTGCATACGTCCGTTTGTCCACAAATTTTCTTACATTTCAATGAAATTTGGCATGTAGGTAGAGGTCTATGAGTGATACACAATGGTATGCAGTATAACCCGATTCAAGGTCAAGGTCACAAGCCCTTCAGATTTGGAAATCTGGCCATTTTTAAAAGCTGTCTTCTCTGCTATTTACAATGGGAGCTGGCAACTGACCACAGATTCTTATTAAATTACGGCACAATATTTAAATTTGATCAGGCAGGATTTTTTATATTTGGCCTGGTTTTTGTGTCGCGTGACTTTGAACTTGGCCCAAACGTCAGTTGCAAAGTGTCGACCATCAGTCCCGTACGGGGCTAATTTATTCTCTGATGAGAGGTCATTCAGGTTCTGACATTGAAGATGAAGTTGATATCGAGTCGTAGGCTGCATTTCTTGCTGTCTGCTACTCAGTCTTCACTGCCATTCTTTCTACTGACCCCGACTGATGGCTTCAAGGTTGACTAACTCATCAGTCGCAATGAATTTTCTTATACCATTTCATCCAATTTGTCTTGGATAAATGGCCATTAAGTGGTTGTATGTGAAGCAGATGTTTCACTGGTATTGTGCAGAAGACTGAACTCTGACTTGCAGGGTTACACAGTTTGTGAAATTAGCTGCAGAGTTTGTAGTTTACATTAACTTAAGACACCATTGCTTATCGAAAACATGTTGCCGGCTAGTTTGTGTTTAGTAACTGTTGTCATATCGTTGTTATTAAGCATGTATGGCTAACAACCAGCAAATTGACTTCTTAAGTGACAGACATGTTGCAGAGTATTTAAAAAATCCAGCCTCTCAGAAAGTTGAATTCATTAACGTTTATAATATTTTGTGGTGTTTCGAAGTGAGTCATTGGTGAGCAGCTGTGTTGTGTTCTGATCAGTGACTGTATGGTGCTGTCTAGGAAAGGGAATTTGATGATGTTCTTGATACGCTGTTGCAACGATCTCCAGGTCAGCACCCCGAGGTTCTCGCTGACATACTGTCCATATCAGGTGTGAAAACCATAGCTCAAGAACTGTCTGTTCATCCTCGTGAAGTATTGTAGGTCTTTTGTCTTCTGTTATTAGCATCATTTATGGTGAATGTTTATCCCCGCAAAAGCGTGGGAGTATGTTTTTACCGGCGTTGGTTTGTGTGTATGTCTGTGTCTGTCTGTGACCACGATAACTACAAAGATTGTGGACGGATTTGTTCCAAATTTTATGGGAAGGTTTCTAGCGGGAAAGGGAAGACCAGGTTCGTGTTTCGTTACGATCAGTAGAGGGATGTGGAAGTAACAGTCAAAAAACTCCATAAACCGGCGGTTGTTTACAAAAACTGGCGATTGTTTACAAAATAGCTCCGTCGGTAAATTCGGAACTAGTGGGCCGCAAAACAGTAGGTGTGGCAAGTGCTGCCAAGTGTTGGCAACAAAAACGCTTTCGCGGGGATTTGTACTCTCTGAGGGTACTTTTCATCTAGTTGTGGATGAATTAAGTAGTTGGTCAGAGGCAACTTAGCCTCATATGGTCCAGCGGTTGTAAGAACAGGCCAAATAACTTTAGTTTTTTAATGTTGTTTATTTTGTGTCATAGTATCTTTAGGTTTGTGAATACATATCTGCTTTTGTTGCATTTCTTCAGTACTATCCTAAGTAATCATCTTGGAGACATTCTTTCCAGCCAATCAATTAGGTTGGGAAGAATGTCTGCAAAATGATGTATGTTATGTTGAGTGGGACATGAAACCCAAACTCATTTTGCGAGTGGTTGGTCCAAGGCAACAGAGTAGGAAGTATTTTTGATGTATGAAGGCCAAATCGGCTGATGTTGTGTGCATTGTCATTGGCAATGTTGCTGTTGACAGAACATCGTGATGAACCGCAGCACAACAACACAATAGAGATTGACATCGAAGTCGCGGCCGACAACAACCGACACGACTCACAGATGATTACACAGGACATTTCAGACGATGACAACGATGACGCCAATGCTGACGACGACGACGACGATGACGACGACGATGACAGAAATCATGGTGAATGCTGTTGAGAAATTTTCATGCCACTTCTCGAGCACCAGTCACTTGGAAACATTGTCAGCACAGTGAAGCCACTCTGCTGTACCCCGGCGTCCAGCTTGGTCTGTGGGATTAACCCTTCCCCCCCATATTGACAGTCAGTTTTTAGCAGCGATAAACAGAGGACAATGGTATTACCGCTGAAGTACGGCCGATGGATTGGAACGTCTCATGCGCTCACGTTGAACGTGAATAGTCTGCGTGTTTGGATTGTAGCGATACGTGTCACACTCTTGGCCGCTGCATAGTGACGGAGATCGACGCGGTAGTTTAAGTTAAAAATTTCAAATTTTGAAAATCCAAGATGGCAGCTGCTGACAGAGTGGAGCATTGTTTGTCATCTGCTATATAAACACTTGTCTGTTGTTGCAAGGCTCCACTTTATTGTGGCGGGATGCATGATGGCTTTGGTTAGCACAGGAGCAGTTTATCAGTGACCACTGATGTCATGGCAGACGGAATCCTGGTTGCCAGATTGTGGGGGGAGGGGTTAATCCAGTATAGAACAATATGCCGGTGGAGCTGTTGTAACTGTGAGTTATCCAATTTGCCAGTTGCCACCTCGAGTTTTCTTCTACATTTGAAAAGCAAATGGACAACCATCTAACACAGGTTTATCTGATCTGAAAAATAACCATATCTCCACCTCGTAAATGCTGTATGATTGTATGATTTTTTTTGCATGACAACTGAATGGGATTTTAGATAAGACATTTCCTCTAAGCGACTGATGCTGGATGATTTTAATTATTATGACAATTTTTGCTGAGAACTGAAATGCACCCAGTCTGAATTGCTGTCGTGCTTCTACGGTGCGTTAGAGCCCGTGATTGGGGAAGTGTTAAATACAGTGTATCATTTCTTCTAATTTTGTACTGTCCTTTTCACCAGTTGACTACTTTTTGGCTAATATGTGCTAAATAGTTGTCTGCAAAGAACACGGAAATGACATTTCTGGTCGAGTTAGTTAATTTTCTTTTGTTGTACATTTGTATTATGTGAAGTGTGTAGCTTAAAATTCTTGGTTTTGCTCACAGCTTTCTTAATGTCTTCACAAGCCTGCAGCTGTAGACAGCAACTTTGCTCCCCTGGTGCCGCCGCCTGGCAAACTCTGTGAAACATATGCATTCGTCTTTGATTCAGGCACATTCGCTCCACTGTGTGAAAAACGTGACATCTGCCATTGAACTGGAAGTACATAATATATTGCACTGTTGTTGGAAGGAGCTACGGCCACACGTAACATGTACATGAAATTGTGCAATTTGGACAAGTGGTTTTTGAGGTATCGGAGTGGACAGACAGGCAAACAGACAAATATACAGATATGCTGGTCGCAATGCTTCACATCCTACTGGAGGTGGAGTAATTATTGGTATTATTTTAACTTGTTTTTATGAATATATTCCAGTTAAACGTGCATGCTACTGAGTAGCATTATAGAGTTAAAGTGTCACTAAGAAACTACTCACCCACCACCCCGTTTATATATACACTGTGCTGCTTGTACGAGTGAAGCGGACGATATTGCTATGCTGCCAGGTCGAGATGCTGACCACTCTGATGGTGAAATTCATGATCACGATGATGACGTTGCGGAGCATGACGACGAGGATGATGATGACGATGATGACGACGATGACGATGACGACATTGAAGACGATGAGGTTCGATGATTAACAGTCATGACATTGTTGATCAGTAGTGGACCAAAGGGCATATGTTTAGGTGAACAAAGTGACCAAACTTAATATTTGTGTAAGCCGCCTCACATTACTCCCAAGTTTTAGCCATTTGTTAATATACTTTTTACCGTCCACTTTTGCAGTCCAGGTAGAGTGGTTAATCGTGTGTGTGTGTCTTTGGGTTTGGACAATAACTTATGAAGTAGATGACCTGTTACCTAGATTTTTGGCATCCTGTTTCACCTTGAAGTTCAGGGGTCATTTTTCAAGGTCACAGGAGGAACAACATGCCAAAGTGGTAGTTGTGAACTCAAGTGAGCACTTTGCTAGTTTTTTTGTTAGACTACTGATGTTGTCAGCACGTTGTGGAGGCTTTCACAGTTACATGCTATATAAATAGTTGTTTGATGTTATGTTGCACTTGCTGCATTTGATGTTGTTAGGGGTCTGACATGGATGCAGATGATGATGAATTTGTTACTACTAACAACGATAGTTACGGCCTTGAAGATGACGAGCTCTTATTCGCACGCTGGGAAGAAATGTTGCCACCAGGTATCACTGATGATTTAATTCAGTGTATAGATTTCTGTCTCTGCATTAGCTCCAGGTGTCATAACATTGGTACTGTAAAACTTCCAGTACTGGCCATATCTTCAGAAAATGTCGTCTATAACAGACACTGGCAGTTTGCAGCCTGTGTTGTAGTAAATGCCAGGGTAGTCATTAGAAGTCTTCCAGAACATTAATTTTTTATAATTTAAAAGTTGACATTATGAATTTATTATTTATTTATTAATTATGAATACATTGCTTTCTGCCATGTGATGCACCCTGTAGCACAGCGATGTCATAGGCTGTGGTCTGCGATGTTGTGTCTCCCATGTCCTGTTTTTTTTATTTAATCATATTCGCCATGATGTGTTCTCCCACAAACCCTTTGGTGCTGCTGGCCCGCACTTATGGAGAAGTCTGCCATCCTACTTGTGTCAGGACATCAGCTATGAACAGTTTGAGCGACTTCTGAAAACATTTTTAATCGGAAGTTAGTTGACCGCGGTGCATCGTGACTATTTGCTTATTGCACTTTAGAAATACCATAAAATTAACTAACTAACTAGCATTGATTACATTCATTACAGACGACATTCAGTCGTCTGCAGTATATTAATGCTGTGTGTTTCTGATGACACTTGTATCAGTCCTGTTTGTTGCCGATGTAAAGCAGGTGCTGCATTGTTTGGCAATCACTCGCACGTTCGTGCATATCAGTTGCCATACTCGGCACATGACGACGGCAATGAGACATCTGGTGAGTTGTCACTTTCAACAGCACAGCATAATGCAGTATAGTCATTGCTGGCGGACACAGTGTGTTTGCATAAAACAGCTGAAACTTGAGGAGTTGACATATGAAATCAAACTGGTACATGCACGCCATTTGTGAGACCTTTGTCGTCATCAGTGAGCCGTGGATGCTGGATATTGAAGCAGTGATACACACTTGATATTCTTGTATGGTGCTGATAATGAGCTAGACAGTAGTGCTGTTTGCTTTACTCTTTTATATTTCAAAGTATTGAATATTTTGTCAGTTTGCACCAGCAATAGTGTTAAGTTGTCACTATGATTCATAATGCCAATTCAGTTGCTATAATCCTGAATGTGTCCTGGCAGTGTGCTACATGCAACACAGTTGTTATGAAAGCCGAGTTCTCCTTAGTGCTTTGATGCTGATAAATTGGTCATGGAAGGACGTCCGGCCCATAAATAAACCTATGCCACTTCTCCCCAAAGTCCTGTTTCTTTGGAAGATGAAAAAATAAGGACACAAGATTGTGATCTGCACTGCATGCCTCATTGTGCATCAGCCTCGTTATACTGCAGACACATCGACAGATCTATGACAGTGCTTTTGCGTTTCCGCACATCGAACAAGGAACAGGCTGCCAACAGACCTGAAGCTGTAACAGTCAACAGTCCCATTTCATCAACTGAAGACATACGAGCTTGACTCTGTGTACAGGACACCACAGAAACAGGCTGACTTGTTTTAGTATGCGCCGTCAGTCTACTAGTAGGGAGCACAATATTAATACCACTGTTACTATTACCTCAGTTACTTTTTACCTGAAAAGCGCCATTGAAACAGATATTTCAGTAAATAAAGCTGGTCACGGCACTCGTTGTCAGAGGATTTATCATGAGACGTTTGTATTTGTAGGCTTCACGCCACCAGCACCTAGCAGTGTGCCTGCCTCTCATCCTCTCCTGGTTCGACACGATGAACCACGGACTGTTACAAATCCGGTCATTGGCACGATACTGCACCGCAGCGGCCGAGAGCGTGACACGTATCGCTACAATCCAAACACGCAGACTCTTCACGTTCAACGTGAGCGCATGAGACGTCCAAATCCATCGGCCGTCCTTCAGCGGTAATACCATTGTCCTCTGTTTATCGCTGCTGAGAATTGACTGTCAGTTAACGTGAGTTTTGTGTGAAGTGATTACCATGAATTGGATGAAGCAGAACCCAGCAAGAAATACCTTTCTCGTGTTTGATCATAGTTTAGCATATTAGCAGTAGCGTTGAACATTGTCTTTTGTTGAAGTAGAAATGTGTTGGGGTTTTGTCATGTTTGTATGTATAATTACTGATACTGGCATTGCTAGCATGGCATCCATTCATCATGGATCAGTTGATCAGCCAATTAAAGGTTAGGTCCACTGTAATGATTTTTCCAGTGTTTGAGTTTTTGTCAATGCTTTGATGCCACTGGTCTGGTGAAAGAACGGCATCGAGCCTGTGAAGAAACTAATCCAGTTGGATCAAATGTTTTCATTTGAGGACGAGACTAAACCTGGAGTAATGCAAAGAATGCAAACTGTGTATCAATGTGTTTATTAAGTTTAGAGGTAATGAATTTGTATTTACAGTGTGAAAATTTTAGTTATAATAATTTTTTTGTTAGTGTACTTGTTGCAAGAGCATGTTGGTATAAATTTTACGTCCTTCTTGAGAGTCTCCTTAGCATTTGCAAAAAAAAATCATGAACTACTTACAGATTATCTTAGAAATCTTAGAATGTTGTTATTTACAAAGAACATTAAAACACTTGACAGGCTTCTCTTAGGTGTTAAATACGTTGCAGATGTTTGAAAATTGACTCGAGGAAATATTAACTAGACGTTAATTTGCGACAAACTTACAGAGATCTTTAGGTTCTTCGCAATTCGGATTTCAGGAGTTGTCTGCTTGCAATATTGGAGCTGTAATGGAGATGTGCAGAAAAATTTGCCAGCGGACAGTTTTCGTATTCTGATTAGTCAGTTAATTTGAATGTCGTCCATGTTGGCTTGTATTCTCTGCTGTAGGCTGCTTGGCACCAATGCAACTGCAGACATTCTTCAGCTGTCCAACTCACTGTCTGGTCCTGCTAGGCTGCATCTTGTCTCTGGTGATGAACTCAGAGTTATTACCCGCTCGGATGAACCTCTTGAAAACCTGCTCAGTGTATGTAGCAGCTATATTATCAGTACATAGTAGCCTGTTTTGATTACTTTTATTACATCCGCCACTGGTTGGCAGGGTAATGTTTTGGCACGTGTTTGTCTGTCTGTCTCTGTATTAGCAGAACAACTGCATGAGTTATGGATGAACTTTCATTAAATTTGGGGAATGGGTAGATTATGGACCACGGGATAGTTGATTAATTTTTGGATGTGATCTGGAACATGTTCTGGATATTTTATCGTCTTTATAGATAGTCCAATAGTCAGTTGATATAAAAAGTGAAAGTGAAGTTGGAAAAACCAGTTACGGCACAGTGTGGGAAAATTTAAGCTGCTGTATCCATTGCTCAGTGTAAATAACACTGCAAATTTCAGTGGGGCTGTCAGAGGTGTGCACTCTGCTGGGTGCTGTCTAGGCGAAACTTATTACAGTGCTGTGAAAAAAGTTGCAGCTTAAAGTGTGGCACATTTAAACCCTTGCACTTTGGAATTCATATGTGAAATGAGTTTTCGTGTATGATTTGCCAATCATTGGAACCATTTCATTACGAGCTATTATTAGATACGAGTGAGTGGGGTTTAATTTTGTTTTAGTCTTCATTTGAGTGTCATTAAGTTTTTGGAGGCGGAGGGGGCAGGTCTGGTACCATGGGTGGGAAGTCCCCCAGATTCTAATTTTGGGTTTTAGCTAAGAGAAGCATTCCAAAGCCAGATGAACACAGGAAAGATATTATACAACAAGAGTCGTTAGGCACTGATATGTTATAGAAACTGAAGAACAGCAATTACACAAGATATCATATTGAACTGATAAATAGGTCTAGTAGTGGTTGGTTAGTTTCCACCCTGTTGTAGGCGCTAGCGTAATAACTTGAGCCTCCCCTATCCTTTCCGATTTTGGCTCGTCGCTGAACAAAAAGGCAACGAGGTCAGGAGGTTACTGTATCGTTAGCCATCCTTAATCTGGAGGAACTAAATCTCCACCCAAGACCTTGTCTCCGACGTAGCCTATTTTTGTGCTGAAAGGGGACATTAATCTCCCAGCCAACCAACCAATTTTAATGTACCTCATTTCTATTTGGCGCCTCCGTTGGGGGTTTCATTTTGTTTTCGTCTTTGTTTAGGTGTCAGTAAGTTTTTGGCCAATACGGGTAAGTAGTTGCATAAGGTCAACGTAGATTAGCTTTTGCCTTACATATAACATGTGCTATCATAATGTGATACATTGAAATGTGGTGCATTATGGATGCATGTTAAACCATTGAGGATTATGTCGTGTATAATAGTAAATTTATGTGTTATGTGCATGTGTTACAGTGATGTTGTTGCTCTTGTCAGCATTGCAGCTTCAGTAATTACAGAGTTCTATTTTGTGTGGCCTGGCTGAACCTGGAGTAATTCCAGTGAATAAAGCTGGTTTAGTAGATCTAATGGTAATAACAGACTGTTACTGTTGTAGTCTGACCATCTGCTGGATGATCTCGGAGAAGCACTGGGTTCTGGTGGTGGACTTGCTAACATTCCGTTGACTCTGAGCCGATGGACCGAAGAGTCACGCGTTCTTGATGGTGACGCAGCACATGACTACTGTACTGGTGCGTTGTCTGTCGTTTCCGTCGATCACTGGCCGTAAATTGTACACTGTACTTCTTAATTTTTGCGCTTTGTTTTATTTCCCATCGTTGTTTAGTTGTCGTCCAGAAATAATTAAATACACCAAAAGGCCTATTGTGATATTGCCGTTAAGAAACTTCTTGCTTACTCGTGTCCTATTCTCATCCTGCATTGTAAGTGCGTTGGTCACTGTAATAATTCTGGTGTGTAAATGATATTAATAATAATAATAACAACAATGATGGGGCAGCATGATTCCCTTGGCCATCTGTCTTTGACTGCCACTTGATGCTGCTTGTAACTGATGCTGAGTGAGCCATCTCAGCTCTTTGGTCACAGTGTTCTGCTAGTGCAGCTGTGATGTCAAGTCATCCATGTGGTTTCTTTGCTGTGCTTGTTGCAGTGTCCCGCAGTTGTTATGCATGTGGATGGCCTGTAGTTAGTTATTTCTGATTGTCTGTATTTTTTCTTAATCATTTGTAATACGTGTACGATGTCGTAATAAATAAATATATTGCCGTCCTTGTTTCTGATTACGTTTGTCTGCCACTGTTGACGTCTCAGAATGTTTTCCTAATGTACTTTCTGTAAATGTTGCTTTAACGTGCCCCTTGCGGGTTTGAGCGTTGAAAGAATCAGCCCAATCTGTTTCTAGGCAAACATTGTGCAACACAACCAAACTTAGCTGTAGTTTTTAGGCCACATTGCCTGCATGCAGTGCATAAGATGCAGACTATTGCTACAGATGGCGCACATGGCGTGGTCTGTGTGTCTGTCTGTCTATGTGTTGGGCATGTGGGTGAGCTATGCAAAACGGCTGAACCGATTGAGATGCCATTTGGAGGGCTCACTTGTGTTGGTCCAGGAAACTGTGTATTAGATGGTGGTCAAGATCAGATG
>Ga0209363_1000820_pt1 | contig 13493 bp, 8 predicted proteins | sample WorMetexBAHAMAS3_FD_187385 | JGI IMG/M metagenome (GOLD analysis project Ga0209363, IMG submission 187385) | Marine gutless worms symbiont microbial communities from Max Planck institute for Marine Microbiology, Germany - Inanidrilus exumae... | ecosystem: Host-associated > Annelida > Digestive... | reverse complement strand
GTCATAGACATAGATGCAGAGGATGTACTGGCGCAGGCAGAACGCCTCTTTGCCAGCTTCTTAAATTACTACCCAACAAGTCCAAAAACACAAATATCAAACTAGACTATATTTACTCTTAAAACCTCACTACGACTTCCAAGTTCCAGTTCCTTCCATTTGCACTCGAAAATCATGTATACAGTAAAACTTTGTTATAATGGACTTCTGGGACCGCTCTGAAAGGTCCGTTATAACTTTAGTTAATTGTGTTATATCCAAACTAGGCTAGTGATGACAGTTTGCTTTGCAAGACATTGTAAAGCACACCAACGGACTGCTAATTTCCGTCTTTGATATCATTTACAATTACAACTTTAGTTTCTAAGTGTAAACGCTGCTCGTTTTTTCAGACATTGTTGCACCGATCGTCTGTGGTTTATCTACGCTCGCAATGGACTTTAAAGGTGATATGCAACGATTTTTTTACCAAATTGATTAAAAGTAGTTTCTAGCTGCTTACTGCAATATAAACCCGTCTGTGTAACAAATTATGCTGTAAAATGATAAAAAGTACAAGTTTATTGGTCTTTTTGGTATAGTTATTCTTCGGCTATTTCCGGCATGTGTGACGTCATACCAGGATACGCTTGTCTTGTTTGCGTTATTATGCTTTATTGAGATTAGATAAGAAGTTACTTATTTTACCAGTTTATGTTTTAAGAACATTGACATTTTACTAGTTACTACTGTAGTGTAGTGTAGTGTAATGTCTCGCTCAACACTCCAATAGCCTCTTCGCTTGTTTGTTTTTCTGGTATGATGTCATCACTTGCAAAAGTAAACAAATTATCGGGCGCACACTTTCGGGCGCTTTTTCTAAAATTTCCTAATTTTTTGATGTTCCTTAATATTCAAATAGATTTTCTTATATTAAAGACATGCGATGGGCAATTTACTTTAGCAACCAAAAAATCATTGCATATCATCTTTAAGAGGAATTTACAGACCATAACAATGACGGGACCTTGAAATGTTTGTTCAGCTTCACCAGTAGCCAGACAGCTTACAGTCGACACAGTAGCCTTCCCCTCAACCCAGGCAGTGACCGTCTGTTTACTGAGGGCAGGAGATGGCTAGTGACATGAGTGACGCAACCACATGAAAGCCAAAGCTAACACACCGGGCATTAATGTAAAGTGGTAAACTAACGCCAGCGCCTTTAGTGACCCTATCAGTTGATCTCGCCGTCCGCCGCGTCGTAAAAATGGCTGGTGTCCAGCGTGATTACGTAATCACGACGCAACGACGGCTGTTCTATCAACCAGACAGCCGTCACGGTTGCGTAAGCACGCCGGTAATGGTCGTGATCTCAATGTGTTTGCTGTATCCAGCGTTGTCTGTAATGTTGGGACCGACAAACTGGTCTGTGATAAACGAAAGTCCATACTGTCAGAGTTTGTTTAGCCGTAATTAATGAATAGAAACTCAGCTGGGACCAGAAAAAGTTTGTATTAACGAAGCGAGTGTCTGTTACAACCGGGTCTATTCTAACGAAGTTTTACTGTAATATCTTGATGTTGCCGATAATTATCAAGTCGTTTTTAAATGCATTGCAGAGACAGCCCAATTAGGCAAACTATTCCAGTGATCTACAACCCTGTTGGTGAGGTAAAATTTGCATATATCATATTTAGAACAGAATTTCTGAAGATGCAAATTATTGCCTCTAATTTTACGTGTGTCAGATAGTAAATTTGGTGCCATTGCACAATCATACTTTCCTGAAACTATCTTATATTTTTCTATTATGTCTCTTCTTATCTATCTGTAATGCAGTGTTGTTAATCTGCATGCTTTCAAACGATCAGGATAAGTAAGATGTCTCAGTGCTAGCTAAATCTTTGTTGCCCTTTTCTGCACTTTCTCTAAAGCTTCAGAGGGAATAACAATAATCTAAATGAGATCTAACCATAGTCTTGTATACCAAAAGTAGGTAAAAAGTAGGTAAGGTCAAATGCTTAAAATTCCACCTAATTATACCTAGCATCATATGTGCTTTATTATCTTATCCTGAATATGCTCTCTAACTGACCATATGTGAACAAGTTCTGTATTTCACAAGGTAATGTGATGACATTTCTGAGATTAATGAACAAATTCATCACTACTTCTGTCAAATTTCTTCGGGATTCTGCTTACTAATAATTATTTTTAAAAGGTTTATTTTTTATTTAGTTATTCTAAAAGTAAAGAAGCCTAATTTTTTTGGACCACAATGTATACTAATTCTTTGGACACATATGCAGGGATGACTTAGGTGAAAAAGTTAAAATTTAGTTAGATAAAGAGTATGTATATGTGACAACATTTTCATATACTTGTATTTGTTTGCTGCTTGTGAATTATATCCACATATTGGCTGATGATGCACCTGCACCCTAAAAAGCACTTCCAGTCCCGACTTTTAACTGAAGTTAGACAACAGTGTCTATTGGTTAAATTGTAGTGACTAGAGCACACTTTAAATAATAGAAACATACACGTTTTGCAACTAGATTTGATGTATTAAATAATATCGAGTAAAAGTTCACAATTATCAGTTGCATTATGTCCCACATAAGTGTGTGTTCACTGTATAATATATAGAGTATAATATGAGTTGTTACGTATGTAGTTATTTCTGAATACTGTAGGAAGTGGATCGTAAGAAGATAACACTGCATCAGAAATTTGCATCCAGCTGATGGCATGCAGTTAATGGTATCATGGTATGGGACTTTGTCATGCTGCACGACAGGTTTTGTTTGAATGATGCCACATCATTATTGCGATCATCCGTCATGTCTCACTGCTTCTGTTGTTGTATTTATTGCTGGGGTAATCAGTTTTGCCAACAGCTACAATGGCGAGTTTGTGTTCGATGATGCTGAAGCATTGATCAAGAACAAAGACGTGCACACTGGAACGGATGCGGTCTCAATATCTGACATCTTTCTGCATGATTTTTGGGGTTCACGACTGGCATCGAATACAAGTCATAAATCATACCGACCACTCACTGTGTTGACATTTAGGTAAAGATCAATTATGGATGTTGTAAAAATCTGTTAAGGATGTTGTCACTTAAATTATACTTCATTCTTACTTTTGAAGTTTGCAGGTTGTCTTGGTATAGAAGTTAATAGTGTTGAGCTGCTATTTTATTGTTTTTTCAATGATATTCTATTCCGAAAATGTAAATGTATAACACATTTGAAACAATTATGTAGTGATGTGACGATTGTGGTTTTTCCTCTCGATTCGATTTTAATTTGATTTTTTATAAAGAATTCGATGTCGATTCGATTTCGATTTTTTAAAACACGCTTGAAACAATTGTGCAAGAACATTGATAGTTAGTTTAGAAATCTTAGCAGTACAGTGTTATACTGGCTTCATTTGTGCAGATTTAACTACTATATTGCTGGTGGCTTATATCCTACTGGATTTCACGTTGTCAACATTTTCCTTCATGGAGTTGTTTCTGTTGAATTTTTGTTCTTTGTGTCATTCATACTGGGTGATGGACAAAGCTTTAGTTCTGACGGCCGGTTTATATTTTTACACCCTGGAACCTGTTTTCTCGCTTCTGTCTTGTTTGCTGTTCATCCAATACACACGGAGAGTGTAAGTTGAGAAATTTTTGTTTAAAATTTTGTTTTATAGTAACTACTATATAGTGCATCATATAAGCCTATTGCTGTTATTATTGATATATGTTGTTTATGTGCTTCCAGTGTGTTATTATACTGAGGCATTAATTAAGTAACTGATTTTACTACCGGCTTATATATACAACATGTCTCAAAAAACGTCCACATTTTTAAATAACTCAGTCAAACTAACTGATTTGAGTAATTTTTGGAACACAAAATTCTGAAGAAATTTCGCGTAAGTGATTGTGAACCTGTACACCACACCTGAAAAATGTTACCGCTGTACCTTTTGATATGCATAACTTATGCATCTGATCGAAATTGCATGGCTCCTTCAAAAAAGTGGATGGTTCTTTAAATAGCCATTTGTTTTGATTGTCACATGAAAACGTATTATTTCTGACAAGAAACATGACAAAATTTGTTAAAAGTGCCCGTCTTCTGTGTTGATGTATGCTTCAAGTTATCTTCACTTGCCACTGTTATTGCAGAATGTAGCACCTGCCCTGTGTTAACAGCAGCTGGGCTTAACATTGGAAAATGGCAAATGTTTACTTCCTACATAATCAACACGCTTTAACTGATTGCCAAAATATGATTGAGTCAGTGACACCTATATCTGTGCCAGACTTAGTGCAAATCTATTCATAGGGGGTTCTTTGCAAATGGATTAAATATAACAAAAATCATTTTTATATTTATTTATACTTATTTTCGGCAACTAACCTACAGATCAGTCCCCTTGACGGATTTTTGAACTTGATGGCTCAAAGAACGCGGAGTCACACAAGGGTGTGCCTTTGTGGATCTCGTTAATATTGCTCCCCATTTAGGTAGATCCCCCAAACTCTTATTATTGGGGCGTGAATAGGCATTTTTGAGCCAAACCTAAAAGTCTTACCTGTAAGTGATTTTTAATCGTTAGTGTAATCCCATAAAGGTTGTATAGCGAAAGTGCAACATTCTGTCTGGAATTCCAAATATGTGGTTGAACGACCTTTATATTCACAGGCCACGTGACTTGGGGCAAACACTGAATGGTCTTGAACACGGGTGAAGCGCTGTTTTGGCGAATAACTCGTTATATGTTGATTGCAGAGCCACGTCATAGATTTCAAATATATTGGAAATATTTGCCCCTGACACGTAGTTTATGCATGTGCAATTGCTGCAAAAACGTTGTTGTGGTGGCCCATTGAAGACGTCATAACTCACAGCTCAAGAACAGATAGGCGTCGGCTCTTTAAATTTGGTGGAGGGGTTGATCACGTGACCTGCCATGTATGACCAGTGTTCAAGGTCAGAGGTCAAGGTCACAAGGTCACGTTGTCAACAGCAATAACGCTATGACTGAGTAAGAAGCGTCCTGGGAACTTCAAACTTGGTGGAAATTATCAACGTGGGTGGCGATACATATGACAATTTATAGGTCAGTAGGTCAAATAGACCGGAAATAGAAATATGGTGGACTTTTATGAATTGTCTGAATGTTTAAGATAAGTGCATTTTAATTTGTTGACAATTTATTGGAGAGCAGCAATGAACAGTTACTGCTTGGGATGCTATTACACTTTTAAACAATCTCTTAAAACTTACTTCTTTGGCGACCGAAGTGCATAGTGACTCTATCGAGTTTAGTATATGTGCTATACATAAAACTCTTATGTATGTATTTGTGTATTACGTGTCATGTTGGCTTTGTGAAGGTGGCAGCAGTGGTTGGCAGAGCTGATCTCTTGTCTGCATTGTGTTTCATGTCTGCTTTTATCACATATGTCTGTGCTGTTCATTCAGGTTGATTATCTTGTTGTTCTGTCGACCATTTTTTGATAGATACTACAACGTTTTTATGAATGACCATATGACTTAACATCAAAGTACCTTGAAATGTACTTCTGGTCAAATACAGCAGTAACAGTTGTGTTCTCACATGACTACTGTTTGTTGTAATTAGTCTTTGACATTGTACATTTGAGCATGTCGGTGTAATATTTTTTGTTATATCCTTCATGCCAGTTGTCCACAGGAGTCAGTTGATGGATTAAGGAATGATGATGGTGCTTTTCTGCATGCTTTGCGTTCCCTCGAGTGTTTGATGCTGTTGGTTGGTTGTCTTTTTTGGGAGATCTAGCCAGACAGGAGTAATTTGAGACCAGAAGTTTGTTAACAAAAACTGAAGTTACTGATATTAACGTGGTCATACTAATTATTCGTCTTTTTTGCTTGAGTTAAATGTAGTAAAATATGTCGATGTTGCATGTTTTTTTCAGAATCACCTGTGAAGAAGATGTTCTATTACAGTTGCTATAGTTTGCTGGTGCTGTGCTCCGTGTTATTTAAGGAACCAGGCATTACTGTACTTGTATGTTGGGCAGTAATTTCCTTTGGTTATCATTTTTATTGTTGTAAAACAAGGTGTCGCCATAACTGGAAGAAATCAAAAGACGATATTACTTAGAAGCACATTGCCAAATAGTCAGTGTGCTGATAACTAATATCGTCTGTTTGATTTTTGCTGATTTAGTTATGTGATATAGCCACTGTCATACTTACAAACCCTTTTAGACTATGAAGTTTTTTAAACGAAAATATTTGCTGTTTTTATTAATTTACTTATGTAAATTTTTTTATGCTACATATTACTGGACTGCCTTCACAGACTATTGCCCGGACCATTTCTTTTGAGCAACTCAGTTTTTATTTTTAGTTTTTCCTATTTTTCTGTTTTTGGTGCCGTGTGATAGATTAAGCTGGCCCTCCCGTCAGCTTTTGAGTGCACGTAAATATACCATATCGTATTGTAGTGACGTTACCCAGTCGTGAAAAATGGCATATTGTGATCAAGCTTTGATTTTTTGTATAAGTTAGCACACATCTGCTTACACCACTGTGAATTAGGTTCCTATGCAAACATTAAAACTGTGACAGTGCAGCATTTCAGGTATTTTGTGGCATTGTCACAGCAGATGCACAGAAATGACTGAAACTCTCAGTCGAAATTCAGCCATCGATCAGCTGTAGTCAAGATAAATTGAGTTATCTGCTTAACAGTTTATGGACCTGCATCAAAGGTCATACAGCTGTATGTGCAGGTGCAGAATTTTTAGCTATATTATTGCTGCACATGCTCAAAAATGGATATTTGCGAGCTTGTGAAAATATTGACACCAGCATTTAATTCCCTGACTCTGATTTCCTTATAGAGAGCCATATTTTGGCGACTTCAGAACGTTTTGGTTGACTTTCATTGGATAAGCTGAAATTCTTCCATCTTTCTATTTTCAGTCTATTTAACCTGATGAACTATAAAGTGTGTCAAACATATTCTCCATACAATGGCAATTTCCCCCATGATGACAGTTTCCATCAAAATAGAAGTTGACACCTAGTTACAGTGGTTTTGCTGCTGATACATTACATGACTGTGACCTTGACCTTTACCTTTTGACCTTGGACAGTGGTCATGCATTGCACGTCAAGTGTTCAACACCACCAAGTTTGAAGATCCTATTCTGGAGTTACAAGTTACGAGGCATGCCATCGGTTGTTACTATTGACAGCGCATTTGCAGCCACTGTGCATGCGCCATATTATGTTACCTAGGTTCAGGGATTTTCCACATATTTGAAATCCATGACCCTGATTTGTCCATTTGTATTTCAGCCTGCATGGCTCTTCGATCAAGATAAATAGTTATCCGCCAAAATAATGTCACGTATGGCCCCATGTTATAGGTTATACAGCTGTCTGTGCATATTCATAATCATATGATCTGTAACTGGGGGGTCAAAAACAATTAAACATTATTATTTGGAATCCAGACCATAATTTGCCTATTCACTTTACAATGGGGCTGTGATGACGATTGAAGGTATTTACAGGTGAGAATTTCACGATTAAGTGGTTTTCTGTCGGAAAAAACTCAGTCAAAAATCGGTCCCACAAGTGGTAGTTTTCGGAGGAAAGAGGGGTCTAGATGTTATATTTTACTTTTTACCGCACGACACTATGCTAGCGCAGTATATGATGTCGTTGTGTGTCTGTACGTCGATTTGCCTATCACACGCCAGTACAACATGTGGTGGGGTAAGGCACTGCATCACGCGGGTCTGTCAGCGGCAGCAGAGACTTGTATGAACTTTAAAAGGCACGTTCCTGAACCACATTTTTTGGTCTATTTGCATCAAAATCTGTGGCTGTCTTGTCTGTGGGTCAGAAGAAGAACCCAAAAAGTAGCCGAGTAAACAAATTGACACACACATAGTAAGACATGAGCGGAAAAGAAACCACGTATGCGATCTTGATGAAATTTTACAGGGTTGTAAGTATCCCGACGTAATTACCTATGCAAATTTTGGTGATGATTAGTTGTGGAGTTTGGGTTTGGGGGCGGGTGAGGGGTGCAATTTTGCACTTTTCCAGTGACTTTCATTGTCGTCCTTACAGCACTCTCACGTTACTGTGCGAGTGTGTAATTACTGAAGGATGATAATGCAGAACTTATGCAGTTCACTGTGATCGTGTGATTCATCAAACATGATGGTAGAGGATGTTCATGTTGACTGTTCTAGGGTGTTTGCTTCGCATATGATTGGTTGATAATGGCAAGAATTGATCCATTTACTTTAATACAACAACCACATTCATTGGTAAAAATGATCATTTTTCATATTTGTGATTGACTGTAATTGTTACAAGTATGTACACGTTACAAATATTACTGCTGTCAGTTTATTTAATGTTGTATAAGCCAAAGCTCTAAAGTGTCAATAACTGAAATAAATGCTAAATTATAAGCATGAAACACATGCACTTTCACATTTAAAACTGTCAGTTGCCAGCTTTATATGTATAACCTAATGCGTGTGTTTCATGGTAAAATAAATGCCATTATACCTGTATGCAAAATTTGACAACTCTAGCTTCAGCCATTCCAGAGGTAAGGTTGTTGCCCACCAAAATCTTAATGGTTCACGTGACCCGACCACGCCTTTTTTAGGGCTGGTTTGCCATCTGTGGGCTAGCACTTGCAATGATCAAGCTATTTATCAAATTTGAAGTCTCTATCTCCACCCACTATGAAGATATGAAAGGCGATACATAATGTGGAAAATGGGGTGGTTTGGGGTAGTTAGGGGTTGCTCAAGATCAGTGGAAATAGCACCATTTGTTAGAGTGCATGCAAGTTCCTATTAGCATTTCATAGCAACTACCGGTATGTTCCTATTTTGCACTTTTTCTGAGATATAGCGAGATGTTGGGCAAAAATCATTTTAACCTACCTCACTTGATTTGGATGCCCGTTTGGAGACCCCATTGGAATTTCGACAAGATCTTTGGCGCCAGAAAACCAGAGTCCTGGGCTATCGTATGACATTATTTATGTGATCTTAGGTTTAGCCGTTATAGTAGAACTCCAGCTTGTGACAGTCAGACAAACAGACAGATGGACAGACACGCGATTACAGCATGTACTGAAACACGAATGGATTACTTTGAAGCAAATTTATGATTTTTCTGGTTTACAAAATTAGCACAATTACATTATGTGACTTTTTTGCTGTATAATTGACAGTTCAAACAGTGTTTGTAACTAATATGTATATACTTGTCCATTTTTACTACATGATGCTATGTTAGCGTGATATATGTTGAGGCCATGTGTCTGTCTATCAGTCTGTCTGTTCGTCCATCACAAGCCGGTATTGTACCAAAATTGCTAAATGTAGGATCATGGAAACAAACAATGCCATATGGCCAGGCCAAACTACCCCATTTTCTACATTTTGTATTGCCTTTCATATCTTGGTAATGGGTGGGTTAGAAACTTCAAATTCAATTGTGGGGCCACAGTCATATCTTTGGAATGGGTGAAGCTAGGCACTTCAAATTTGGCTTAGTGCTTGATACTGAAGAGTGCTAGTGTATGCTTCATAGGTTACTCCCGAAGGTTTTGTGTTTAGCGTCATATGACCTGTTTAAGTTGTGGGAAATAACGGATAATATCTCGGAAAAGGAAATCATATGTGGCCTATTAAATGGCACCAATACCAGTGACCGTGAGTGACCTCGAAGGTCACTTTTGCTGTCTGAAACCATTCTGACTTCCATATCTCTGGAAATATTGCATGTATTAAGTGCGATATGTTTATGTGTGAATGGGAAAGTGCACATGGCTTGTAATTTCACCTGTATAAGTTCACATATGCTGAAAGATGGGGTGGTTGTTACTGCAGACCACTAGTAGGAGGTGATATTTACCTATTGAATAGTGGCAGTTTTGATGACGTTGCATGACCTGCAAAATCATTCACCTATTGCAGGCCTTTTCAAATGTGATTTTTTTATACAGTTGTGTAGCAGTGGACAAGATTTCAACTGACATAGAGCGTCGCTTGGTCCCTCTGTGGTAGCTGAGCTTTTTGTTACTTTTACTAGTAAAGACAGCAGAAATGATAAAACTAACATGAAAAGTGAATCAAATATTATTTTTCTGTTGTAGAAGTCTTTCTGGAAGATATTTCCCAGACAGCTGTGTATGACTGTTTTTGGAATATTGATATTAGCTGTGCGTTGGAGACTTATGGGGTCATCAGCACCCACATTTCAGCTGATTGATAACCCCCACTCTTTTGTGAATGGTTCCATATACAGAGTGAGTAGTTCGTTTGGTGCTCTCTTCTGGCCAAACTACAACAACATCAACAACCATTTGACAGTCTATATCCAGTATTACCCGGGTAAGCTGTTGCCTCAGGCACCTTAATGCCATGCTGTTGACAAGTCCCACGTGAGAGCCAGTGACACAGAGGCCGCAATACAGCCAGTTCTCCCATAACAAGTGGCAAACTGAGGGCCCAGAATGACGCTGTGCCCTCCTGACAACTCTACAAAACGAGAAATATGGCAGAATCCAAACAGTTGTCAGGAGGGCCCAGAATAATGCTGGGCCCTCCTGACAACTGTTTGGATTCTGCCACCCCGCGTGGGGCTAGGGTACCCCCTTTCCGCTTTTGCTCCTCCCTTGTCCATTCACTTCCTCATCTTTTGCTTTTTTTTACTTTTTCCCTTGTTTCCTTTTCTCATTCGCTTTACCTATTTTTTTTCTGTTGTTTATCCTTTCTCTTTCTACCAGAATTGTCCCACTCCATTTTGCAGGCTGGAGGTCGTAGGAGGCGACCGAACCTGGGTTTAGTTTGTTTTGTTCATTTTGTGTTATCTGTATTGCTTAGTTAAGAGTTATTCTGGTGTTTTGTTGTATTTGGTTTAGTTTAGTCTTGCAGTGCGATTGTTGTCTTCCACTGTTGTAGGCGCTGGCGTAATAATTTAAATGAGCCTCTCAATTCCTTTCCCTTTTGGGTGGCAGCCAGGGTTGAATTCGACATATCGCTGGCCTTCCTTCACAGAGTAGGGATAGCTCTCCACCCGTGACCTTTTGTCTCTGATATAGCCATATTTGTGCTGAAAGGGGACGTTAAACTCCAACTAACTTGTAACTTGGATTCTGCCATATTTCTGGTTTTGTTTGTGAGGCTGATAGAGGCATTGATGCTGATGGCCCAACTGGATGCGAGCTCATTTGAGTCATTAGTTCCTCCACCTTTGAGTGTTTTGACACGGTTGGTTTGGTGACAGAAAGGGCATACAGGCTCTAAAAATATCTGCTGTAAGAACCAGGAGACTATTAGGCCTGTTATACAATGATGGAAAGTTGTAATAGTAGTAATGATGTTTATGTGGGCATTAGTGCATTAATTAGAGAGTTATATTTTGCAAATTTGATGATTTTGAGTAGTTTTACATATGAACTTGTGAAGATCATTTAAGTTTAAGTTATTGTTTGTGGTTGCTAGCTATTTTTTACGTTCCAGTATGCATTTAACTAGTAGCTGTTGCAATATCTATACTATGCTCATCTACCAGCTGCTAGCGTGGCTTCATTTTAACGGTCCATAGGAAGTCGTAGACTGTGTCTGTGGAAGCCATTGTGCCAGTGTGTTACAATTCTGTTTTGGTAATTACGATATGACATTAGCACGTAGCAATATGTCAGTGTTGCATGCACTAAAATTAATTATAATAATTTATGGATCTTTCTAAAACAGTTTAAATGATCACCATGCTTACAGAAATAACAACAACAGCCAGGAGATCGTAGTCATGTATTTTTGTACTATGTTTGTCTACAATGTGTGCTATAGGAAGCTAGCATAGAAGTTTAATTGTTAACGACTTTCCTATGGTAGGAAATAGTTGCATCTACTAGTTCAGCATTAGTGTTTACAGTTCAGTTGCTATGCTAGAGCTATTGAATGTATGTACTGTTGCATTCAGTATGGCTGTATAGTGCGTGTTGTGTAGCTGTTGAACTACAACTATATCTATGCCCTCAATGCATGGCTGCTGCTGAATCCGACATGGCTGTGTTTTGATTGGTCAATGGGTTGTGTACCTGTCATAACAGCACTCACAGATGCACGGTGTACAGTGATCGTTTTGTTCTGGTTTGCCATCACAGTTCTATTATGGCACATTATTGCATCTTCTGCTACTGCAGAGCAAAGGTTTTTCATACTTGTTACCCTTGAACACGGATTTTTAGAATGCATCTTTGGCACTGCCATTAACCATTTGTCGTTAAAGTAATTTGTTATTATTAACTTTATTATATTGGCTTACTGAATGTTTTCTGGGAGATCTGGACATATGAAGGACGAATAAAAATTTAATAATTATTAGTAGACGAGAGGGTGCAACTGTAATAGCCGACGTGTATCTAGTTTGAATGAAGATGTCACAATTATTTGTTAGTCAGGTGAACTGGTCAGGCAGTCCTGACTGGCGGCCAGGTTATAGACAGTTCCTTACAAAACTGCAACTCCTAAACCTAGTTCAGTTTTCAGACACAAGAAAATGATTTATTATAGAGGTCTGTTTTACTGTCGGGTCGGTTGGTGTGATGGTGCAGCATGCTGGGTGTTGGACTGGCAACCACTGATCATGGGTTCAACTCTCGATTGTGGCATTGCTACATGACAACTCTAAGCAAGTTGTTTACACTCTTGTGCCCTTGTCACCAAGCAGTATAATTTCACATCGGCTTATGGTGGTGATGATCTGCACCTGGGAAGGTAATTATAGGTCTGTCAGGTGACAGGTCAGCTTGCTGACAGGTCAGCTCACTCACAGCAAAAGTCAACTAGCCAATAAGTCAACTCACTGACAGTAAAATTAGCTCACTGACTAGTCTTCTTTGAAAGAAACTGTCGTGAAATTGCAAGAGTATTACAATGTCTATCATGCTGATGTGACAACTTTTTAAATAGTTTACAAACAACTTATCATTGATATTTTTGTATATGTGGTACACTGTTGAAGTTGCCAAAGGAAGAGCACGAGTTTAAGAATTTAATGTAGGCTGGTGATTATGTATCCTCTGTACTTTTAAGTCGTCTCAAACTAAAAAACTGGGGATTTATAATGGCCCTATGTTGTGGTTTAATAAAAGTTGCTCCAAGTGTGTTTGTTTATTATGTATTCTGCCAGATTTATTTGTAGTGCACAACTGCACATAGTGCAGAATGTCCATATTAAGTGAAGTGATGCTTTTCACAGATATCTCACTGCTATGTTTTGTAGAAGATTGCTTCTGTCTCTGGTTTTGATAGTTGTTCCATTTCTTCCGGCAAGCAACTTGCTTTTCCGAGTCGGGTTTGTGATAGCTGAACGCAACCTTTATCTGCCAAGTACTGGCTTTGTGCTGCTCGTTGCACTAGGCATTCAAACACTTGCACGTCGACACTTCAGGGTCAGTAC
>Ga0209363_1000818_pt1 | contig 13496 bp, 8 predicted proteins | sample WorMetexBAHAMAS3_FD_187385 | JGI IMG/M metagenome (GOLD analysis project Ga0209363, IMG submission 187385) | Marine gutless worms symbiont microbial communities from Max Planck institute for Marine Microbiology, Germany - Inanidrilus exumae... | ecosystem: Host-associated > Annelida > Digestive... | reverse complement strand
AAATTAGGCATGGAGACGCGTATTGGCCTTACTTAGCAGACCGGTAGGTAAAATTTCAAACTTTTAAAAACCCAGGATGGCGGACGTCCGCTAAAGTCGGAAAACGACCATATCTCCGCAGTGGTTCAAGCGATTGACATGGGCGGCCGCGGTGAGCCGCGGAATTTGGCAAACGGCGCCGCGGAATTTGGCAAAATTTGCCGCGGAAAACTGTGGGCCCTACTTATATGGGCTCTGGGCAGTCTGGGGCGGTAGTGTGCCCTGATTCATTTGTGGATTTTGGCACTATATAAATTGTTTATTTAAATTTCTTTCTTACTTTCTTCTTTCCTTGTACTTTCCTCCCTACTTATTTACTTCCTTACTCGTTTACTTCCTGACTTATCTATCTACCTCTTCCAGAATCGGCCCATTCTATTTTCAGGCCAGAGGTCATAGGAGGCGACCAAACCTGGTGTTAGTTTTTTTGGGTTCATTTGCTCTTGTAGTATATTTTGTATGGATGCATGATAGTTTCGACGCCCACTATCATATCTCCGTAACGGCTGAAGCAAGGGTTGCCAAATTTTATACACAGGTAGAATACATTAATTGTTAGTCTTGAGATGACAAACTACCCGTTAATGGGTTTGATCAGGGTCACGTGACCCGTTTTTAGGTCGACTCTTTGACAGAGTCTACCTAATAAAGCCTGTCTCAAATGTCTGTGCATCATATGTACGTATGTATATATGTCTGTCCATCCACAAAAAGTTTCTTTGATTTCAATGATATTTGGCTTGTACATAGAGGTCGATGAGTGATGCTCGACGGTATGCAGTATGACCTGATCCAAGGTCAGGGTCAAGGTCAGGTGACCTTGAAAGTTGGAAATCCTTCCATGTTAAAAAGCTATCTCCTCTGCCATTTACAATGAGAGCTGGCAACTGACCACGGATTCTTAAACTAGGGCACAATATCTAAATTTGATCAGGCCGGATTTTTTGTATTTCTCCTAGTTTCTGTGTCACGTGACTTTTAACTTGGCAGAAACGTGAGTTGCCAACTGCGAAGAGTCGACCATCAGACCCATATGGGGCTAATTTATGCATAATGCAGTGCAACATATGACAAGATTTTGACTGACAGTGCGTCCCGTGCGTGTGAAGATGAATTATGCAAGGTGATGCAAAATGTGATAAATTTGATGGTTTCGGGAAATTGAGATGCCATCTCTCCATAGCCCAGAAGGACCAAGGTCGACTTAAGTAATCAGTAGTCACCATGAAGCGTGTATTAAAGAACTTCTGAAATTAACGAGTACTTATTGACTTATTCAGCGGAGTACTCCATAGTCCAAAATACTTATTAGTGGAAGCCCTAAAATCAATCAAAATAAATCAACTATTAAGTGTGTCAATGTCTCCTGTATCTTGAACTGAAAAGATTGTTATAAGTGAATTCGTTGTCATCACTGAGACAGAGGCACAAAGGCAAACGGGTGTATAGTGCAGCTTATCATTCATTGTGGCAATATTATGACAAGAAAACAATAAATAACTAAGGGCCGGTTTTTCCACTGCAAATTAATCTTCTATTAACGTTAATGGGAGATTAACTCCCATTAAATAATAGGAGTTAATCTCCCATTAACGTTAATGGAAGATTAATTTGCGATGGAAAGACCGGCCTTATCAAGAGAAGAAAAACGCTGCAGCTGAAAAGAGTAGCATTGTATTTGATATATATGTAGCTATATATGTAGCTACAGAACTACAATTACCTGCAATCGAAACAAATCATTAATCAACAGTAGATCATCATGCAAGTGATTTTAACTTGTGATATAGACTCCAAAAGTTGTTTCAGGTTGCAAGTGGAGTCACTTTACTGTGACGTCAAGTCCAGTCGTTTTGTTTGATTTTGATTAAGTCAACATAGAGTCGACTTTGGGGTCATTTTAGCTTCAAGTGGACTCACATTTCTTCACTGCAATGACTCTCAGGTCTAGCTGCGTAGTATGTAAATAGTAGACTGGTTGGGGCGGAGCGTGGCAAGTAAGTAAAATATCAGGGGAAAAAATTGCCTTAGCACGTTTAAAATTGATATAACAATTGTCATGCCATTCTTTTCAGGGATACTGCCAGTGGATCCTATAAAGAGCTTTAAGAAAACGTTGGTGCATTTTGTATTCTCTGTGGAATTTATGTCTGCCAATATTGAAGATTTGCAGTTTTTGTCATTCTGTGTTAAGCTTATCTGTGAAATGTAAGTCTGTTTGGGTTGTATTTGTGTAGTTCATTGTTGCTGGTGCATTTGGCATCTCAGCTGCCAAAAAGAACCGTTGTTTGGTATGTTAGCCACAGTGTTAATTTCTTTCTTTCTTTATTGAGGTTCAGCCTACCTCTGAACCTCAGCGCTGAGACCGTGTAAACCTAGCGCAGGGAGAGGAGGGGAATTGGTAGGTGTGTGCAGATGTGTGCAGTTTAGGCGGGGTTAGTAGGAGGTGAAGAGCTAGTCAGGTATTTCTAATGCACCTCCTCCAGACGTGGCCTACTGTCTGGTTTAGCCCTGACTGGCGCTGTGTGTTGCGCCAGCCAGTGGCCAGTCAAGTCTATTTGCTTCAGCTCACGCTGGAGCAGCTAACCGCTTTGACGCTGCTAATCAGGGTGTCAGCAACGATCACAGTTTATATAGGACACCGTCGAACCCTTTTTTTCCTGCTTGAGATTATCTCCCTGTTCATCATGTGCGTAGGAATTATTTGAAATATTTCTTTGTTAGTCAGACGTGCTCGGGCTGAGATTTGAATCCCGGCTTCTGAGCATGTTGCGCTCTACTGCACATGGCGCCCAAGTGCTTTTACCACTGGGTCACATGGGCATGTCCCACAGTGTTAACAGTACTGTTATTTTTGTTTGCCATATGCAACAACACCAACGTCATAATTTTGTGTCACCACAGACTTACAACATTGAACTGCATCCCTGAAAGGGGCGTGGTCTGGGTCACGTGACCCATTTTAAATTTTGCGGCCCTTAGTGGTATCTCTGGAATGGCTAAAGCTAGGATTGTCAAACTTTGCACACAGGTAGACTATATTACGCCCTAGCTTTTGGTAGATTCCCTTTAAAGGGATGTGTTGAGGGTCACGTGACCTCTTTAAAGTTTGGGAAATAAGTGACAGTATCTCGGAAACGGTGCAAGATAGACACATAGTTGCAATTGAAGACTAATGGGAAATTGTATGTGGCCTATCAAATGGCATTATTATTGGTGACCTTTAGTCACCTTAAAGATCGTTTTTGCTGTTTGCAATTTTTTGTCCATCCACCACTGTGGTTCGCGTCTACAATGGTGCGCTGGCAGAGTAATATGTAGTGTCGTCAACAACATTGGAGGTAGTCGATGTTGGTTGATCATAGTTACGGTCCAGTTGACATCAACAAGATTGGTTGTACAGAAGTCGGTTAATGGCATGCATGGCATTGCATGCTCGCTGGGTGATAGTTGTGCCTAGTGCAGCAATGCGTGTACAAAACTCTGCAGGTAGCGGAGTAAAATGTGGCAGTTGCTGAAAGTGATCCTTAGGCTGACACGCCATCTGTTTGCGTTATTTGTATGCCAATATTTCAACTGATGCAGAGCGTTGCGTGGGTCTCTTGGCGATAGCGTAGCCTCTTGTCTGTTTTGACACCCACTGTTATATCTATGCAATGGTCGAAGCGAGAGTCGCTAAGTTTTATATACAGGTAGAATATATCGATTGTTAGGCTTGGGATCATTAAATATCCCCTAATGGGCGTGGTCAGGGTTACATGACCCGTTCTTTAAATTTTTGCCTTCCCCAGTCATATCTTTGGAGTCGGTGAAATTAGGAACTTCAAATGTCATATGCTGATTGATACAGAGGAGTACTAGTGCACTGTGCATGTGTGATAAATTAATCCTGAAAAGGATGTGTTCAGGGCCACGTGACCTCTTTAGGTTTTGGGAAATAAGTGATGCTTTCTCTGAAATTGTGCAAGATAGACACATGGAATAGATAGACACATGCAATGGAAGACTACCGGTAATAGGAAATGGTGTGTGGCCTATAGAATGACATCATCTACATATAATAATCGGATTGTGAATCTGGCCATGGGCGTGGGCGGACAAGCGAAGGCCGGGCAAAGGCGGCGGGCGCAGACGGACGACGGGCGCAGACCGGCTGCAGGCGGGAGTAGCAGGCGTGGGCGGCGGCGGACAAGCCAAAATCGCGATGTCACGCCAGGGGCGTGGCTTACTGGGGTGGATGGACGGACGGGCAGGTAAAGTCATCCTGCCGCAGAGCGGCTTGACGGCGTTACCTATATTGACCTTGAAGGCCACTTTTGCTTTTTGAAACCTTTCTGCCTCACATACTTTGGGAAATAGTGTGTATTATCTACGTTCTTACACATGAATCGGAAAGCGGCTTGTAATTTTAATTATCTTTAAAAAAGAAAGGTCTTCTCGAGGTCACAGTTTGTCATGTGCACTGTATATGTGGTAATATCTTTGAAACAGTGCCAGATGCAGTTGTTTACTGTGGACCACTAATAGGAAGCGATATATGGCCTATCAAATAGAGGCAATTCCGATGACCTTGAGTCACCTTCAAGGTCATTCCTACTGCAAGCCTTTCAAATGTGATTTTTCACACACTTAAGTTTGTGTAAATAGACAAGATTTAGACTGACACAGTGCATCATGCAGTCCCTCTGTGATAGCTGGGCTTTTTGTAACAACTACGTGTGTGATTAATTGTAGATAATAGCATTCATGGTCTTGGCCATAATAGCAGCATCTGTGGCTCTTGTCATGTTCATTCTGTCAGTATTTGGTGCCATCATTGGACGACCTAACTACAGAAGTCACAGAAGCAGACATGTGAGACTACTAAACTGTATGCATGCATAACACAATGGCAAGTCCACAGTGTATGTATCCAGTCTTTGCGAGTCATGTGTTTGGTTTAACAGGTTCATGTTTTTATGCTACTGGAAAATCTGATGAACTAATCAAATTTTTATACTTGAGAACAGCTAAGTTTTCCGGCTGTTGAAATTGAACAAAGTTGCCAAGATAGGGAATTAATTGCGTACTCAGACTAGAATCTCTGTTTTGGGCTTTCAGCTTTTGATTGAAGTAACTTAGATGTTCACGTGACTGACGTGAGATGACATGTTTATGACATAATTCAGTACGATGATGCATACTTTTATCTCCACACCACTGTGGATGAAGCACAGATAGTGAAGGCCACCGCCCAAAACTGTACCACTAAGACCAAGTCAGTTTACCGTTGCTTAAGATAGACATTTAAATTAAGTATGGAATTGTTTTATAGGCTAATTTAGTAAGTAGTTAGGTTTAATAACATTACCTTACTACTGTACTTTACTGGCATGCTCAGTGAGTAAAGTAATATCATTTTAGATGCTATTCATTTTTGATGACCAGCATGTCGAAATCCTGCAGTGGGTGTTCTGCATGTGCAAATGCTGTGATGTGAATTCTTTTGGCATATTTTGCCAAACTTACTCAAAACATTTACGTTTAAACTGAAAGTTCGTATACCCCACCTTTATTGTTTTTGCTGGTATTTTACAACGGATGGGAATATTGCAATGCCGATTGTTATGTTAACATCAACGATGATTCCTGTACGTCTGTAAAAATTTAGTGAACTTAGTCCAGTAACCCCTGAAATCTTGTTGCTCATTTGCATAGGTGGGTGGGTGCACGCATGGCCAAAATGGACACATTTCCGCTGTTTCAACCGTAGTGCCTGGACTGATCTTCGCCAAACTTTCAGGAAATATAGATGGTTAAGTCGGCTGGTAAAAAAAGGGCCACGTGACCCTGACCACGCCCATTTTAAGGGAGTTTTGTTGTCCATATGCTGGGGCTTGATATAGCTTACGTGTGCACAAATTTGATTACTCTATCTTCCGCCATTCCGGAGGTGGTTGGTGCCCACCAAAATTTTAATGTTTCACGTGATCTGACAATCCCCCTTTCAGGGATGATTTGTCATTTGTGGGCTAGCACTTGCTACGGTCAACCTGCCTACAAAATTTGAAGTATCTATCTCCACCCACTACGAAGACATGAAAAGGGATACAAAATGTGGAAAATGGTGTGGTTTGGAGTAGTTAGGGGTCACCGAAGGTGAGTCGAACTCCATTTTGGTCTAATTTATACTAATGCTATTCGTCCAAATACGAATACACTATTCGGCTTACTATTCAGTCCAAATAGTATATTGACTAAATATTCGGTACTGCCCTAATTGTCTATGTGTCGAAGCGTTTTGTCCAGTTGTGTCTGCTTTGTCAACATGATGGACTTTGTTTTCCACAATCCATATTAGACGTATCGAGCAGTTTGTATGTGTACGTGTGTAGGATGTCGGAGTAATGAATGCACTCATGGCAGTCATGTCAGTAATTGCAGCATCAGCAGCAATCTGGGGCTCAGTGCTTGGCTGTAAAGCCACCTGCTGTGATAGAACAGTAACTGGAGTAAGAATCATTAGCATGTCATTGTTGAGGCACTTGTTGAATATTGTCATTTATCAGCAATTTCATAGTAGTAGTAACTGTAGCTCACTGGTTAATGCGGTGTACTTTTATCTGGATGATCTAGACTTAGTTTTTGCTTTCACCTCTAGGACTCATTGATGGCATCAGAAAGGGTGTCCATCCAAAACTGCTCCAATGGTTCATTAGAGGCTATGCGTTTATGCGCTATATAAATCCACGATTGACATTGACATTCATGTGTGGCTGAAACCCTGAAACTGGGGAATTTCTGATGTTGAGTGATGTCTCTTCGGTGTGAATGTGTGAATATGTTACCCGTTGAGTAAATTACTAGTGACTCCAGTTCATTGATGCTGACATTGAGCAATGCTAAAGATATGTGACATGTAAAAATTTCCTCTGGAGATCCTTAAACGTTTTCCTTTGACGCACTTTTTTGCTCCCAACCTAATCTGTGGTAAGTCTGGGAAGGGAAATAGACCGGTAACTAAACAGACATTGAGAGAAAGGGATTTCTAATGACTTAACTGCGATCTGGTATAATTTAACGATGTGGTTCTATTTGTGTATAAGACGGTTGTCGGCTCAAGTCAGCCGGTTGTATTCTTCAGTGCACAGCCACAGCAAGCTTATTTCGGCATCCCGCAAGTCGACCCGGTTGTCATCAGCAGTGTTCCAGGTGTGTTTCAGCAAACAACCATTACGTAGAGCATTTGATGTTTCTTGTAAGCAGTTATTTCCCAAGCTACTTCTGTTGGTTTTCTTGGCAGTTTGTATCATGCTGTAACTTTTTCAAGCACAGTACACTGCACCAAGTCCAGGACCATGATGTATGACTTTCTTGCATTAGTCTGAGAGCCAATATAAAGGCAGGTTAATGTCCTTCCCAGTGGACAGGCAAAGGATGTCAGGTCCAGCCAGTGTATGATTCCTCTTTTTCACCTGGAAAATTGTCATTAAACTGGTGACAGAGAGAGAGATGAAGTCCTTTAACCAACGTAGCATATTAGACTCGTGATGTTTCTGTCATACATTATTAAACTGGCTAACATATTACACAATACACAGATATGGTGTCAGAATAAAGTTGGTTGCCAATTACTTCAGACCATTGCTGTGTAGAATAAATGATGTTGCTATTTACATGTTAGAAGATGCCCTGATTGCTCTTTGTACGTGGTATGATGAGCAGCAACATTTTTGCTTTGATTACATTTGCCCATATCACTGCCAGTTCAAAGCAATGAGCCATACTATGGAAGACTGGCAGTGCTGTTCATGGTTTATCATTGTCTATTCTGAATCCAACGAAGCAGCTTTACAGCCAACAATGTCAAACCATCGTTGTGTTCCCTAAATATAACGTTGCTGTTTACATACTAGAAGATACCTTGGAAAAGTGTTGTGTCAGTTGCCTGTTTCACTCTCTCAAACCCTTGGGCTTCGGGGCAGTAATATGCCCTGATTTATTTGTTGATTTTGGCACTGTATAAATTGTTTGTTTGTTTACTTAACCTCCTTCCTTACTTCCTTTTTTGCATTCTTCCTGATAGTTTTTACCTTACTTATTTGCTTCCTTGCACATTTACATCCTGACTTATCTACTCCTTCCAGAATAGACTCATTCCGTTTCCAGGCCAGAGGTTGTATGAGGCAACCAAACCTGGCATTAGTGTTATTGTGTTAATTTTTATGTTCTGGTATATTTTGTTACGGATGCATGTTTGCTTTCGTTGTGTTTGATTTAGTTTTCAGTACTAAGCCAAGAGATTGGCACAGAAGAACGTCTACAAAATGACCTATTTTGTGTTGTTTGATGTACTACCTTAACTCAGTCAATCAATCAAAGCCTTGATAGCCATGTCTTGCCTGTCATGGCATCACATCATGATTTTGACATGACCACACTGCAAGCATTGTCATTTTTTGAACATGTATTTAAAGCAGTCTTGAAACTATGTCGGCATATCAATACAATCATCAGATGTTTTGTTCTGTGAATGTTAACCATCTGCTGTTGTTATTTTATTTGTGTCAGACCTCCACTGATATAAATCTTTCTTTATGGCACCTCACTATGGTTATAGGACACAGGTCCAGCACACAGGTCCAGCATACAATTCAGCAATTGCTGCTGCATCTGCTCCTTATCCGTCAAATCAAGTTACACAAGTTACTGATACTGTTTATTGTGTATCTACCAGTACTCCCAAACTGTGGTGTTTGCATACAGGCTTTATTTGGCAGTGAACATTTTATTTGCTATGTTAATTTGGTGATCAGGGCTGTAATGTGCCCTGATTTATTTGTTGATTCAGGCGCTATATAAATTATTTGTTTGCTTCGTTACCTTTCTTCCTTACTTAGTTATTTCCTTAAAACCTATCAGCTTCTTTGAGAATAGGCCTGTTCTGTTTCCAGGCTGTAGGTCTCAAGAGGTGACCAAACCTGGCTTTTGTTTTTTTGTGTGTTAATTTTGTGTTGTTGTCTGTGTTATTACGGGTGCATGTTTTGTTTTGTTGTGTTTGATTTATTTATTTTTCAGTAGTAAACCAACAGACTGGCTGAGAAGAACGTGTCTGTCTGAATGACCTATTTTGTGTTGGGTGGGACGTAAAACCTTAACTCAGTCAATCAATACATTGGATGCTAGCTTTGATTAGCAGATGTAACGTATGCAATGTCAGTTTCGTTGGGTTTCATTTGGACAATCAACGATTACCAGCGAGTGTTTTGCCCTTGTTGGTATGAGTGCTTTTAGTTCCGTTCAGTGCTTTGACCCTGTTATTTGGTGATGGGAATAACATGTATGTTTTGAGATCTCCACTCCCTCACCGGCACTGTTCCCTTGTGTATTTTGGATCACTATCACTCAAGTATGAAATCAGTAAGCTTGACTGCTCAAACTTTGTGTAATAAGTGACATCACTCATGTCTTTACTATGATTTCGTCATTTCTTTAGCTGCGTGGCAGTTATCAGAGCAGCTCTTTGCTGCCTGTGTGTCCTGCGCAATTGCGTGTAGGGTCGCTTTGTTTTGCTGTGATTCATGTTTTATTCAGCGAAATTCTGATGATGATGACAGGTGTTTGTGTATAGGTGGTCCTCCATCATATGATTTGTCAGTTGGTAATCAACCCATGCCGCAGCAGCAAACAGGTCCAGCATACAATCCAGCAATTGCTGCTGCATCTGCTCCTTATCCATCAGGTTATGGAGGTGATAAGGCAATGGCACCACTGAAGATGTGACAGTAGTACGTAGAGCATGGCCACCACTGTGTACCTGTGGCATTTCTGAGTAACTGTTGTAGCGTGCCAGTTAACATAACACTGCTTAAACGTTTTGTGCATGTACCACTTCACATTATTACTGGCCCGCCGACACATAGTGTAGGGGGCCAGACTAGTAACGGTCGCTGGCGTCTGTCGTCGTTAGTAACACTCCATGGTGGGACTGCAGGCGGCTTCACCCGCGCATGCGAGGCGATGACGTCATGTCGCCTCCAGTCTAATTATAGCTCCATGGCTGCACGGCGGGCCAGTAGTGTTACATCCCGTTAGGACGACACTTTGGTCCAGACACTGACGATAGTAGTATACAGTTGATTCATCAGTCTTTGAAAAAGGCTGCGTAAATTTAAAACTTACTGTATATCGACTGTATAGAGGACAAACGTAGTATGTCCAAAATTGAAATAGTGGAGAAATTCAACTGTGAAGTTTCAATCACACATGAAAAATACACAGCTGTCAGATTTTTGGAGTTTGTCTTCAGACAAAAATATTATTGTGTTTGGCACTGAGACTGATACCCAAAATTCAACAAAATATGTCCAGTATAATTCATAAAAACCAAAAATGAGCAAGACATTGGAATACACAGGACATATCACAATTGTGCTCTGGGAAACATTTATTGTGTGGACATATAACCAGATTCTTATTCTAATGCTAAAAATAATGCACAGATTAAAATCATAAAATAGCCATCAAACAGTGTCAAATGAGATTATTGCTCAAGCATATTTGATACTGGACTTGCAACATTTTGTGTAATACAAATTTTTTTATCACACGAATTTTTTCATCACAATGGACAACTGCAACCAAAATGAATAAGGTATTATCGTATTACACGCAAAGCAAACAGTACACTGCTAAAGTCCTATTAGTTAATTAACAGCAATTGCATGCAGCATTAATTGTGTTTTGTTTGCCCACTGCAAGTATGATGAGAAGTAGACTAAATAATACGAATAATAATAATAATAATAAACCGAGATTTCAGAAACGGCTAATAACCGTAAGACAGTCTCAAAAGTGCAGGCGGTGAAAGCAGTCCAGTCAACAGTGAAAAAATGTCTTAACCCTTTCAGTCCCAGTGCTGCCTGAAAGCACTGTGTGAATTTCGAAGTTTTCAACGGTAAAAGTTAACCCTTTGAGTACCAACCGCTAGTGCAGACACGCTGCCGACCGAACAGTCGGTCGGCAGCGTGTCTGCACTAGCGGTTGGTACTCAAAGGGTTAACTTTTACCGACGAAAACTTCGAAATTCACACAGTGCTTTCAGGCAACACTGTGACTGAAAGGGTTAAGCTGGTGTTGAAGGCAGACAGTGTGAGGTCAGAGTCTCGTAGTTGCAGAGGAAGGACGTTCTCGAGAGGCACTAAAGTCTAATCCTCCTGGTCAGTTTCCTCAGACGCATCAGGAACAGGCAGACAATCACGGGTCTTGGCACTGCTTGGCAAGTCGTGGTAGAACGAAGCATTCTCCTTCGGAATGACACCAGAAGTGATAAGTGACAGCAGGTCATTCTTCTTTGCTGTAGTGATCGGGATACGGTTGTTGTATGCCGGCACCAATGATAAGCGAGATATCGATGTTCGTCGACCACGAGCTGTGCTGGTATCGAGCTCCAGAAATGTATCGCTGGCAATAGAGTACTTGTATTGAATGACGTATGGTCGATTCTTCGCAAAACGCATCCATTTTATATTCAGCCACCTAACAAGCTCACCATCAGTGTTCTTCGAGCGATTCTTCACAAAAGTAGTCGCGAGAGTCTTCAGATTGTTGACATCAGTGTGAAAGCGCCTGCGAACAACAAACGGTGGTGCCTGTTTCCGAGCACAGCCAATGAGAAGTTCCCACTCATGCGTTGTGTATACCTTCTTGTGTCGGAAGGCCTTCTCGATAGTAGCGTGCATACTATCTGCCTCCAAATAACTGTGTCCTGACTCCATGAACTTCATATCCACAACCTGCAAGTTGGGTATTGTCTGTGTGGCAAACAGCATTGCTGCTGCTACATACACGTTTCTGTTTTGTCCGCTACATGTGTCGGAAAATGTAGCAACATGTGTGATAGTTGAAGGCAAATTTTTCAGGTAGTCGATGAGAGCAGAACCAATTTCATTCGAACCCCGGCCACCTTCCGTCTCGTCCCACACATAACAGTATCCTTGATGTGATGCGGTTTCATAGAGTGTTAAATTATAAACTGCGAGTTTGCGTTTATAATAAATCTGTGCATCCCCAGCATGAGGCGTGACTAGCACAGCCTCCAAATCGAAAGAGACAGCAGCAAACGACGTCGTGTTGTCCTTCGATGCACGCTGTTTGTCATTTGCTTTCTCCTCCATGGATTCCTTCTCTCGTTGTTTGTGCTCTTCCCATTTTTTGGCCAATAACGGATCTTCACCTGTAGCCTCATAGTAGCTGTTGCACAGCGAACACTGGTCCTTCTTAGGTGTAAAACATCTCAGATTGAATTCATGAGTGAACACGTCTCTGTATTTGTGCTCCTTCACTGGTGAAATTTTCATGCGAACACAGTAGTCATCCCTGTAGAGGCGATACATTTGTTTGATGTTGAGGTCAGGTGACAGATATTGTTTCTGTGTATTTTTTCTACAATAATGCGGCAGAACTTTTGGGAAACTGTTAATATGATCCCTGATGTGCTGAAGGCGATCTTCGTTGATTTTGTTCGGTGCTGGTCGACCAATTCTTTTGTCCCCACCTACAAAGGCACCAGATTCTCCTCTGCCGGCCAGAGCAGTATCAACAACTCTAAATGAAATGGCAAATGTTTTGCAAAAAAACTTTTGACAGACTCTCTTCTTTGACCCATCACTCGCATAGAGGTAATATGCACGACTTTTATTTTTCACCTTCTTTGGGTTTGGAACTTCGCTCCTCGAACGCTTTCTTTTCACAGGTTCTTCAAGTACAAGATTGCATAAAAACTGCTTTTTCACATTGTATTCTTCTAGACTGTAATACTCTCTACATATGGTAGCTCTATCATCATCAGAAATAGAAACACTGCAGCAGAATCGGCACTTTCCACAGTCAAAGGGAACAGGTTGTTTCTGCGGTCGATGAATCCCATTGCGTGTGACATAAGGCAATCCCCTGCTGCGTGCCTTTTGTCTGACGTGCCTTTTCCAGTTTTCTGGTTGACGTTTCCGCTTTCTTCCTCGTGTTCCTTCAGCAATGTGCCCTTCCACCTCAGCAGCTCCGTCTGAATGTGTCCGTTCAGCCACTTCATTGATGTCACCAAGCGTCTCGTCAACTGCAATTACAGAATCCATTCCCACGCCTTGATTCCACTGACTCCGTCCTTCTTCATATGCCGGACAGATGTTGACAACTGCATGACCATGGAAATCGGCAGGCAAATCTATGATGCAAGAGCCATCTGCCTGCTGCTGAACATTGAGCACAATATCGGATGGAAGAACTTCGGGTGCATCATCGGGTGGAAGAACTTCCACAAGCAGCTCGGTTTCCGCCGGTGGACCGGTTGCAGTTTTCGCCGGTGGACCGGTGTCCGCCGGTGGACCGGTTGCAGCCGGCGATCGCGGTGGTAGTGGTGCATGCTCGTCGTTGGATGCATCATCGGGTGGAAGAACTTCCACGAGCAGCTCGGTTTCCGCCGG
>Ga0209363_1000817_pt1 | contig 13497 bp, 3 predicted proteins | sample WorMetexBAHAMAS3_FD_187385 | JGI IMG/M metagenome (GOLD analysis project Ga0209363, IMG submission 187385) | Marine gutless worms symbiont microbial communities from Max Planck institute for Marine Microbiology, Germany - Inanidrilus exumae... | ecosystem: Host-associated > Annelida > Digestive... | reverse complement strand
TTTTTAGCCCGAGCGGCCTGCCTCTGGCATGCCGAAGCTAGGGCTCGGTTTTTGTTTTTTTATGAACCTCTATTGTGCAGAATCGCCATTGTTGTTTTGTTAAGGTAACGTGGTCGAGCAAAATGTGCAAGATCAAACGTTTCTAATACCTCGATCCAGATTATCTGTAGAAGAAAAGCTGCCATTAGTAAGGTTACTGTCACCAGGTCAAAAGGCCTGTTTACAACGCATTCCTCTTTGAGAACTACCGATCGCTTATTACGCTGGTTGCGTCTAGAGGTAAGCGTAATGTAACGGTCTGGCGTCCGTCCGTCCGTCTGGACCGTTAAAGCGCTCGGTAATCAGCACAACACTTGTAGCAAGCATAACGTGTACCGTTCTTCGAAAAATTAACAGCACAGTTTACATCAGTAACTTATAGACCACACACGTCGTAACAGTAACTCAATCGCCTAACAACCACTGTGACATTCAAATGTGAATTAATATTCATTGTTAGTTGGTGTGACCATCGACTGCTGTGACAAAGTGTAAGCTAGTAGATGGACTTCGGCTAGCGACGATGTGAATTCCTTCGCCATCTCAACCTTGACCTTTGACCTCCAGAATCTAATCAGGTCATCAGCAGGAGCTGGTGAATATTCCCAGTAAGTTTCACTGTGATTGCTAAAGCCGTTCATGAGATATCGTGGTAACTAGGGCTGCCGCGAGTACTCGAGTACTAGTTACTCGAGTAGTAAACTACTGGAGTAATTTTTTAGTACTTGAGTACTCGTTTATTTATTTTTCCCGTTGGAAATTTCATTTCCAGTTGCAGTTTTTGCAGTCACTTAACGAATTGTTGGAATTTATGTAAAGTTTGGGCCTCGCAATTTCATTTGCAGCAGCCACCCTGGAGCCAATGCACAGCGAAACGGTAACGCTTGATCAAGGCCTTGACCCTTCGGGCCCCAGATACGCTGACTAACCAGTCCACTACCCCTCTTCGTCACTGACAGCTTGAATTAAAGTACTTCCGGTGTTAACGAGTACTCGAGTAGAAAAACACTCGTTAGCGGCAGCCCTAGTGGTAACAAGATGTGTCCGGACGGACGAACGCGGCGGACAGACAGCAAGAAGAACAGAACGCTTTCACTGACACTGCCGGGTGGCGACTGGCGAAGGCATAAAATGCTCAGTGACAAGATCGGCCAGTCCAAACACGGTTTTCCAGTGTCTATATTATTCTTTACAATGTCATTATAATCACAATTATAATACAAATTGGAGTGGCAGTAACCGAACCAAAATTATCGCGATCATTCCGTATTTAAATTTACTGTTATTCTTCGGTAAGACAATAGGCCTAAGTGTTACGCGACTAAAGCTACTAGAATAGCCTGACAGTACGCTGTTACAGATCAGCAAAGGCACAAGATCTCAGCAACGTGTCACACTGCCGCAGCCGACAAAAATGTTGCACATAAACCCCACGTTATACTACCTCAAAGAGAACAAATGACACTTCGGAGCCGTAATTTCACTAGTATAATGTCGAACGATTACAGCTGTTGTCAACCAAAGCACAAGAAAGCAGAAGTTGCAAGTTTAGTTCACTCTACGTAGTTTCTGTGATTTTTTTGTAATAAAAGCCTTCGGTGGATAAGCAATATCACTGTACAAAGAAAACCCATTAATACTTTATACAAAAATTACATAACAATATGAACAGTGATCACAGTTTTGACATTCTCAGTTTACGCAACTTTCCATTTTTACTAGGGCTGTTGAGCGATCAATTTTTGTAATCGCACATTAATTCCTTTGTGTTTTGTTACAGGTGTAGGGGGTAATAAATGACCAGATGTGAGGACGCCCAGTCCACATGCGGACGTGAGTGCCAGTTTTTCACATGTCCACGGACGAAAGCAACTTTTGTTTAACGTGCAGTTGCAGACGCGGACGGCTGGACACTAACGCGTCCTTCTAAGGTTGTCAATACTATGTAGGGCGCGTGATTAATGAACGTTTATTTCAGGCAGTTTTGATTTTGGAAATAACTAACCCGTTCTGTATAAACCTAATCTGTGTAAATAGTAACATAACTCATTCCTTTTGCACTGAAGCTTTTTACTCCATGACAGAACAGAGTAAATTCCTGACATTTCTGCTGATAACACTAGATACCGACTGTCCATGGACGCCTGTCGTGGACAGCTGCGGAAGCGGAAGCCAAAATTTCCGCGTCCACATATCTCTGCAAATGACGTCTCGGCATAGAAAATAAATGGCACTAGCTAAAAATATCGTTGTAGAATAGTAAAATCAAACGAAATTCACAGTAGTGCTGCAACAGGAAAGTAAATGCTTGTCCATTACAAGAACAAAGCTCGATCATCTTGAGGTTTGTACTGAATCTTCCTACTTGTGACACAAGTCTGTGTTAATAATTTTAGTGGCGTTAATTTTTTTAATCGTGATTAATTCCTTAACACATTAATTAATGCATTAATTCAACAGCCCTAATTTTACTAATCAATTTCATCAAGATAAAGATAAAGTTATAAATTGAAACAACACACTAACAAACTCATTTAAGGCTTCTATGTGGATAAACTGGTACCAGATCAACAAAAAATTAGTAAAAACTGTAAATAAATTACTACGCCATATACCAGTCCAAAAATAATCTAATTTGTTTTCCGTATATCAATAAGGCAACAACCAGTGCAGTTTCATGTACTGCAAGTTCTGTGTACAATAATCAGTGTTGCTACTTATTTACAACAAAAGCAAAAATCACAGTTTCATCTGGATGAAACATGTTCAGATCAACAGCAAGTACAAACGCATTCTTATTTAGCCGAATAATAATTCCCCACAATTCAGTACAGCCCTACATACAATATTGTGTGTACCAATCTGAAACTGATGCACGAATGACACTCATGTGACTTCTTGGAAGACCACAAAAATTTCAAAGTCATGGCCACGGTATAGATATACTGAAAAATCTCTAAGTGTCTGAAATTTTATAATGAAGGCAAAACTGTCTGAGAAAAGATGCTTGATAATGTCATGCACTCTCTTTGTTTATCGGTTTAGCCGTGTTCAAATTAAAATGAAGCTTTCATGTGGAGTGACATAGGCCAGATGTTATTTTTTTGTGATACCACAGATGACTCGCACATCTTCAGCAGGAATCAAATGTGAGTCACATGGACAAGTAACCATTGCCTTGACCAATAGGTGACTGCTACTCAAATATGTCCTGAAATTGCTACATAATATATCTAATTCCGACCAAATAAACATTACAATGAAATTCGGTTACAAAAACAATATTCATGGAAAAAAACAAAAAATGCAGTCAGGCAGTAAAATAATTGCATAGATTTCTGGAGAGATGATATTTAAGACATAATCTTAGCAAGCAATTAGTCAACAGTCACATACTACATTAAATTAACTTCAAGAAGCCATGAGTGAATAAGTCAGCAGTGTTTAAAATCCCAACTTACACATAATAAACAAGATTTTTTATGTGATCGACTGCACTGGTATGGTACTGAGTCGTAACAACTGAGAGACGATATACGACAACATAAACCCCAACACAAACTAACAAAGCAAAGGAATTCATGCTGCTTGGTGTCAGAGGCACATGTATGAACAATTTGCCTAAGGTTGTTACCTGACAGTGAAATGACCAAACCTTTGAGTTGCTAGTCCAATGCTCTAAACCATTACAATACCAGGCCACACAAGCTGGACCATTGAAAACAGCAGAAAACATAATAGAAGCTAAATCTAAACCTAAACCAACAGTCACCCGTAACAACCGCTCATATGCATGTGCCACATATCATCATGTAGAACTGTGGTACACAATACAACATAGACAACACAATAGTTTTTCCTCATGTCCACCACACTTGCTCATTGTTATGTGCGCCATATGCATAGGTGACTGTATACATCAGGAGTGCAGCTGTAGTCTAGTAGCAGCTCAAGTAAAGTCAACTGCATGACAGTGTTATAAATACACCCCACAGAAAATTGTGATCTTGCAATCCCACAATTTTTCACAAATTCATCAGTTGATCGCAAAATCAAGTGTTTATCGCAAAATCAGCATAAAACATACCCATTTTGAGACAATTTCCAGAATTACACTTCTGTTGTCTCTGTAACTATGATTCAATGGGAAATCATAACCACAGTGGAACATAATTATTTCGCCAATTAACTCAAAGGACAAAACACAAAAACCACAAAACAACAGTATATTACATATCCAAAAGCAGAACTTACGGGAAAATTTTTGCAAATTTCTGCAACTTTATGTAGCAAACATTTCATTTAGCAACAATGAAAGCAAAATTTGGTCGATTTTTTTTTTGTAATTTTCTGTGGGTGTATATATATGTATATAATATGCATCTATGAGTATACCACTCAAACTACACAATACAGAAAACAAAATGTGCAATTTCATAACTGAAAATTTGCAGACAATGCCGAATGTAGACAGATGACAGTTAGACATATTCACCTTCTGTTTATTTGTTCCACTTTTCAGAGTTAGACCAGGCAAGGCAGGGTCCCATCCCCAACAGAGAGCCTTTGAAAATAATTGGGGCAGGTGCCCTTTGTGTTGACCAATCAGCAGTGTCAAAGCACCGAAGGGAAAGACATTCAACAATCAGACGAAAATGAACTCATCAAATAACAACATCGCACATTATAGTGCAGCTATGCCTTCAACAAATGTAGCAAACTGAATCCATCAACGACTATTTTCCACACTTGCCTTTGTTCAGACAACCCAGACATATCCACCATACCTACCGGCATCACGCAAAACTGGAAAACCAAATTATCTGATACATCAACAGTAGCTGATGTATGAGTTCAGTGCATATCACTTAAGCCCGACATATACACTGCAGTCAAATGTGGACTGCAAATGCACGAACAGACAAATTCAGTCATCTGCAGTAAAACGTGTTCAAAGAAGTAATCTGTGCATAAAGAAATCTGTACAATGTATTAAATACATGCTATGTACACATATGTACAGTTCTGTCTGATGTCATGACCTGAAATCAAATAGCTGTAGGCACAGTGAGCTGATGCATACAGATGTCCTCATTCACACCGAGTTTTACATACTTGACATCCAGTTAATGACAGCTGAATACCACGTTAGCACTAGTGCATTCCAATTCGCGATTTGAATCGATTTGCCGATTCAAACCACATGAATCTATTCGTTTTCCAAAAAAATAGGCCATTTGATTCGACCATAATATTTTTCTTCGAGTCTGCATTAGTAAATCAGTCACTCTAGTTATAACTTGTAACTCATGTCATAATATTTGACTGTCAGTGTACAAGAGTTCAGTGCACCCAATACTGCTAAACTGAATTTAAAAAATCGATTCATTTGAGCGAATCGAATTGAATCGAAATTTATTTTCTGAATCGGAATGCTCTAGTCAGCACCACACTGTCAATACTAAAGTGAAATCACTTCAGAGATGACTGCCAATACTGCAACTGTACATGAACTGATGGCGTTACTGAACACCATAAACAGTCGCAACTGATGACATACTTCTTTTCCATTTCATACAATGTCTATTCATCCATAGCGGAACTCTTGCCATTTTTATTATATCAAGACCTTGTAATCTTTACATCACGTTAATGGAACTTCATGTTGAAACCGAATGATACTGAAGCTGAAGTGACAAATGGCATAGTGCTGCTGCCACATTTCACAACCAATGCCTATGCTAAATAGGAGCACCATAAATTTGACACCTAGTAACCATGACACACAACCGACAATCTACTTAGGTTAACTGTCAATAGCCAAGTTTATGTGAAACAGCATACCGTACAAACAACCGCAAACAAAAGAAACGAAACTTAACTAAATCAGTTAACAAAACTAAACACATACAATATTGTTCCCCTCATCATCTGGATGCCACTGAATGTCATCACAATTAATAACCTTAACTGCATTAATCTGGTAAGCATGCTGTGAAGCGTTCGCACATATTAATGTGGATGTTTAAATCAGAAAATATATGATCAAAAAAGCATCCAGCTATTCACATCCGTTGTGACAATACCAGAATAACAATGTGTTACCACCTAAATCTACAAACTATCACACCGTTACAGGCAACTCTTGCTCCGGTAGAAACACACAGAAAACTATTTGGCAGAATACAGATAGTGAGGTATATGCAAATGTACACAGATACACTACATGTTACTCAGTAAAATGCCTCAAACACCTACGGGAATCACAAACTTACCCAACTGAAACTATCATCCACTAATCAGACATACTCTGCCACCATCATCCATGTGCAGTTACGTACATAGTAGCAGACTAGCAGTGTAGTAGGAGCTGCTAAAAAATTAGCCCCATACGGGACTGACTGTCGACTCTTCGCCACTGACATTTCTGTCAAGTTGAAAGTCACGCGACACAAAAACTATGACAAATATCACAAATCCCACCGGATCAAATTTAGGTATTGTCACTGTGCCCTAGTATAAGAATCAGTGGTCAGCTGCCACTGTAAATGACAGAGGAGATAACATCTGAAAATAAAAGGATTTCCAACTTTGAAGGGCTTGTGACCTTGACCTTGGATCAGGTCACGCTGCATACCATCGTGCATCACTTAGAGAGTCATGTGAGTTCTTGAAAGACGACAAAAATTTTGAAGGAATGAATTCATGGTCACAGTTATGGATATACTAAAAGATCTCAAGTTCTCAACATGGCTAAAATTTTATAATGAAAGCAAAACTATCTGAAAAAAAGATGCTTGACAATGTCATGCACTCTCTTTGTTTATCGGTTTAGCCGTGTTCAAATTAAAATGAAGCTTTCATGTGGAGTGACATAGGCCAGATGTTATTTTTTTGTGATACCACAGATGACTCGCACATCTTCAGCAGGAATCAAACACGAGTCACACGGACAAGTGACCATTGCCTTGACCAATAGGTGACTGCTAAATTGCCAAATTTCATTGAAATCAAAGAAACGTTTTGTGGACGGACGGACGGACGGACAGACGGACAGACATACTAATGGACGGACATTTGAGACCCATTTTATTAGGTCGACTCAGAAGAGTCGACCTATAAAGTGAACACAACTGTTTCAAACCTGTTATGCTAATTTGAAATAAAGTGGTTTTCATACAAACTTGCTATTCCATACTGCATATTAATACAATAACAACAGAAAATCTGCATTTGTTTGACGATGCATATATAATTCTGCATCCAAAGCTGCAACTGCTCAGCAGTCTTACTGTATCCACTGTAAACAGCAACACTTATACTGCTAAAGCTATCAGTACATGGTAATGACAACAACATGTACCCAATATGCACCTAGTTCCTAGGTATCCAGTTCGATGGCTGACAAGTGACTATATCAGCTTACAGATTCAACACCTTTGTACACAACTTACACCATAGTCACAGTGGAACCACCTGTAAATAAGTGATGGGCATGACTCAAAAGGACCATTGTGATTAAAATGTATTTATTACACTGTAAATGTGCAGCGTGTGTGTGTAGGTGGCAGTTTGGCATAGTGGTAATGTGTTGGTCTTGATCAACGAGGTTAACCTACGCTGAGCCCGGTTAGTACTGGGATGGGCGACCGTGTTCGGGTTCAATTCCCGGAGGCTGCACTTTATTTCGGCATGTAACTAGCCACCCAGATCGACTCAGCCTTCTACCCTCTGTGGGATGGTAAAATGAGTACCAGCCAATGGGCAGTGATGCTCTGCAGCTGGGAAGGCAACCACAGGCCTGGCGGAAAGTAATGGCAGCCTAGTGCTGGGTGGATAACTTATGACACCTGTGGGCTGACTGCCTGTACACCGGGATCAGCTTTGGGACCAACGCTCGGTAACGAGTGTGGGAAGCCTTTACCCTTTCTTAAACGTGCCGTGAAGCACTCTCTTATTATTTTACATTTTTCTGTTAGTACAGTTCGTATACTGACCAGTAGCCTTGTATCCATAACTAAATTTGATAATACACTATCAAAAAGCTATAACACCAATGTGGCCCATGCACACTGCACAGACCACAGCATACAACGTGGTAGCATTAATAAAACATAAGACTTTACATCACTAGTTTTCCTATGAATGCTGTTCTCAATGAACACAAAGCTATGTAGTTCCCATTCCAGACACAAAACTCATTAGTAAAATAACATTCTATTAGAATGTTGTTGACCCTGTAATTTTAGCAGCAATTTCTCTCTTACGACAGTCACTATCAATTCAAGTGATGCAGTAGCGGTAGTTTTTCTACTACTGGGATTAGCAGTAGTAATCTTTAATACCAAGTAACTTATGAGGACTGTGAACGTGATCTAATGACCGTGCTACACCACGACTGTGATGAAGTCTGTACAGTGGCTATAACTGGCAACCGATGAGTGATCGTGATGCCAATGAATGTGAGACTACTGGTAGAGCTTGCAAGGCAATGGCTTTGCAGCATGTCGGTACAATAATAACTGCAACTGTCTGAGCGTGAATGCCGCGGCTCCAGCAGCCCCGACATCTAGCACCGATTATCAGAAATGTCAAACAGCTATCACCAACTAAGATGTGTTGCCATTCGTGCCGTCGCAATTAGTCACCGTCACGTACGTCGTGCCTGCAGTCGTACCAGATGACACGGCAGGGAGTGGCGACGGTGACATCGGTATCGAGGATATCGGAACGACCGTCGTTGGAACGGCACCAATGTACACCGTAGGCACTGGTGCCAAGTTGTCAGCAATGTATGCATAAATGTCATCGGACGTGGCAAGACCCTCGAAGAACGGGATAAGATCAAGAAGAGTGCGATCAGTCACATCATCAAACCACGATACAACCGGTACCTACAAACCAACAGAGTTAAACACCACCACAACCACACTCATCTAATGGCCTTTCTTCCAGGACAACCTGGGTAAGCTGGCACCAGAAAGGTAAACCATTCCGGATTCTAATGAAGTAAGACCTGATGGGGTGGCAGTGGCATCATCTGGAGCATATTCAAATCATTTGCACCTCACTCCAGTCAGATAACCACACCCACAGATTATCACTCAATGTTATACAGGCTGGATGTCCAACCAACAGTCACAAAGCAATGAAGGCAACAGGATGTTGATCTGTTGGTTCATTAACACCAGCTTCATGCTTCACAGATGTGAACATTGCTGTCGCTATTTACACAGAGCCACTGGCCGAGTATAAACCTAAACCAACAGTCAACTGCCAAAACTGCTCGTATGTGTGTGTATATCACTGTGCACAACGTATGTAAACAATACAGCACCGAACAGTTCTAATAATCATTCCTCTTATCTTCCAGACAGTCGTCAGTGCACAGACGTTGTCACAGGGGGCACTTCTGAGTGTCAGCTGTTATCAACGTTCTTATCACAGTGGCTCTGTGTAACTGAAAATTCATCTTACAATCACAAATTACAACCCAATTACTTCTGATATGCATGTATGAGACACTAAAATGACAAGACTCACTGCATTTTGTGGGTTAAACATATATGATGCTGGTGAATTGTCGACAATGACAATTCTGCTTGGATCTCGGCCCAACCGGTTCAAGTCCTGCAAGTCACACAACTGTTATGTTCCTTTGCACAAAATGACAGAACTGTCACTGATGTAAGTCATAATGTAATAAAAGTAACACACGAACAAAATTATCATATACAATTACTCAAGCTGACACCAATCACAGTGTGTAATATACACACTAAGTGTTCTGTTAACATAAAAAACATAAGTGAAACAAGTGATGCAAATACTCGTGTGCTTATGAACAGCATGTTATTGATGCAGCAATTTACCAACAAGACTTAGCAATGCGTGCATGCATGGTCGAGAAATAAATACTAAAGTCTAAGACACCACTGTCCAGTATTAATTCTTTGTTTTCACTTAACTGTCCTTAACAAGCAGTTCTCCGGGTTCTTGTAAGTCCCCTACAAAAATAACGGGAGCAGTACTTTATACAAAAGTTAACTCATGGCACGGACGCCAACCAGGCAAAATGACCAACTGGAACCTACTACTTTCTTGATCCATCAACTTTTGAGTGAAAAAAATGCCATATCCAGTATACTAGCTCTCAGATGCCAGTACCCAAAAGTACAATACTCACTTTAACATAATTGCCGCGATAAAAAACGCAAGACTCTCGGAAGAGCCGCACTCGGAAGACGCCCCATTTGTCCAGCAAATCAGTCACCGGATCTGCATACTGCCACATAAACAGACACCACGTTAATAACTAAGATAAACAATAGTTTTGCAAATAATACCACATCTACAAAACATCAACATAATAGAAGTATATCATTCCACAGCCTGCCTGGTTATACCATTTACTTTCTTTACAGCTGGTAACAGTAACTTTTTAATTATTAACACTCTAAAATAATGATTAACAAACAATGATTAATTTCCGTTAAAAGGCACTTGCACCAAGTGTCATGGATTATTTAATCTTATCACATACATTTATACAATGATATCAAGTTACAGATGACCAAAAAACCAGTTGTTTTTTTGCAAAGAAAAATTAATCAAGTACAGCAGGTCGCTAAGAAAAGACTGACGCTCTTCTTAACAATTGAAGTTTTTGATTGTTAACTTAAGATGGTTAATCAAACAAACAGTTACAGATCTGCCATGAGATATCCTTGACCAGTCAGTGTATTAATGTACTGTCACTGTTGTTGCTGCAGTGGACACAAGACCACAAGTCATCAAGTGCTGCTATCATACCTTGCCTAGACTCGCTGTGAACAGAACACATTCAAACAGCTCGCCCATCTTCTCAAGAAATTCATCGACATGCGGCCGCTTCATTACATAAACCTGATATCCACAGATAAAACAATTACTGGCAAGCAAATACCAACAGTGAGTAACCTAAATTGTGATTTTCATATCACGTAACACATGGATCATTGGATAATCCCACGTGCCCGACGAACAACAACGAATAAGAAGCAACTGGCAGGCTGCAAACCTCAGAATGTCAACCTAGACCAAGGCAAACATAACATGCACCTTGGCGAAGCACCATGTCATGATTACTTGCGGTAAGAGTTTTGAAGTGTGGACCGTTTGCAGCATTTATATGCACTCACCAGCAGCGGTACATGACATTTCACCCATTATAGTGAGGCAAAGAAATATTCCTGCATAAACCCAAGAACTGGATTAATTATTATAGTCTTTTCAGAAGTACATAAACAGTCATCCAAAACAAAAGTCATCCATTAACTTCTTGTTCAAATAAAAATCAATCATCCAACGCCTAGGCAAAAGCATAACCTCCTCCCTGGCCACACTGACAGTGACAATACAATGCTCTACGTGATTGTGCACGTAGCAAAAACACTAAAAACATATTTGGTGACCTGTTGAGCCTCTCACATGATTATCAAACCAAAATGACAACAGTACTAATGTAACATTCCATACATATAAGCACCATGTAACAGCACAATAAATGCAGGCATACCTGGTGTATTGTGCCATCAATCTCCACAGGTATGACAAAGTCAGGATTGCTGACCGGCTGAACATACAGCAAAACAAAATTTGCACAAACACACAATGGGTCACTTTATCTTTTGCTAAAATCAAAGTCTAAAACCACAGTCTAAGACCAAACGTCCGGTTTAAGACCTAATTAATGCAAAATGTGAAGTGGTTCAAGTGATGCTAAACTCTGGTCTAAGACCAAAGTCTAAAACCAAACTTACCACTTAAACCAAAGTTTAAGACCAAAGTCTGGTCTAAAACCGAACTTAATCTGAGTAATCCAGTCTCAAACCAAACCGTCCTAATGAATTTAGATAGGCAATTATCACTAATCTCTTAGAGTTAAGACTTTGTCTAAAACCAAATCACTTTATCATTCACTTAATCAGAACTTGGTCTAAAACCAGGTTTTAGCAGTTCAGATTAAGCTTTGGTCTTAGACTAGGGTTTTAGACTTTGGTTTTAGTGAAAGATAAAGTGACCCAGCGTGAAACAATGTACAACAAAAAACACGAGTGTTGTTTGTCAAGCTCACATCAGCCACATTAGAAAGAGTGTAATTTCTTCATGCCATATCAACATATTATAGTCAAGTCAGTGTCTAGAAAAAAATAATAAAATCAAAAAATCACTAACAAATGTTTAAAATGTAAAACCAAGACTATAGAGCAAACATCTGTGACAGGAGGTACAAATCTGTTAATCACGCAACATTATTATTCAACAACAGTTGGAGCTGATAAGTCTGGGTGCAATTAATGTTGCTTTATGTTTTAAAATGGTTAGGAAACTATAGATATATAATATATTGAAATTTAATAAGATGTAATATAACTTTACCGTAAACGAGCTATGTACAAGTGTTTCATCTAGATCAATAACGACACATTTCTTGTTCTTGTCCTGTACTTTGACTGGCGGCAGTAAGAATGCATCAGCCTACAAATATACAGTAAATGGCATAACAATGACAAATTACGGTACATATTATTATATACTTGCATTGTATCTCTATATTAACTTAACATTTTTTCTCTGAAGCAGTTTCCAAATAACACTTCTAATTCAACTTTACGATACGATAAATTTACATGCACTAAAAAATTAATGGGAGGGCCTGCTTAATCTACCACATGGCACTAAAAATAAAAATATTAGAAAAACTAAAAACAAAAACCGAGTAGCTCAAAAGAAACGGTCCGGGTGGTAGTCGTGAACAGTCTACTACTTCTTGTCTCAAATTTCTACAATATTCCATCTAACTTTTAAAATAATTCTACTGATTAACTGAGTTAAGGTTTTACGTCCCACTTAACAAAAAAACAGTTCATTTCAGAGATGCTCTTCCCTTCCCAGCCAATTTCTTGGCTAAACATTGAAGAAACTAAACCCAACACAACAAAAGCAAGCAATACAAGAACAAAATGACCTCAGCTGACATGAAAGAACGACCTGGTTCGTGGCCGAGTGGTTAACACACTCGCCGCTCGGCCGCCATGTGCAGTAGAGCGTGACGCGCTCAGTGGCCGGGGTTCGACTCGGCCCGGGCTAGTTTGTCTACCAAAGAATTATTTCTAATGATTCCTATGCACATGATGAACAGGGAGATAATCCCGGGCAGGTAAGAGGGCTCGACGGTGTCCTCTATAAACTGTGACCATTGCTGATGCCTTGATTAGCAGCGTCAAGATATCAGTCGCGCCGACGTGAGAGCCGAAGCAGATAGATGTGGCTGAGCCCACTGGCTAGGCGCTGAAGAAGTGTCAGTCAGGTGGCCAGGCGCTGAAGAAGTGCCGGTCAGGGCTGGCACTGAATAAGTGCCAGTCCGGGCTTAGCCAGACAGTAGGCCATGCCTAGAGGGGCGCGCTTAGAAATACC
>Ga0209363_1000814_pt1 | contig 13502 bp, 6 predicted proteins | sample WorMetexBAHAMAS3_FD_187385 | JGI IMG/M metagenome (GOLD analysis project Ga0209363, IMG submission 187385) | Marine gutless worms symbiont microbial communities from Max Planck institute for Marine Microbiology, Germany - Inanidrilus exumae... | ecosystem: Host-associated > Annelida > Digestive... | reverse complement strand
GCTGGTTACATACCGAAATAAAGTGCCGCCTCCGGGAGTCGAACCCGGACACGTCACCCATCCCAGTACTAACCGGGCTCGACGTAGAGTAACTTCGTTGATACGACCAACTCCGTTACCACTACGTCACGCCGTCACCCATTAAGGGCCAATGCGCCAATTTCGAGTGGTGTAGGCCCCTGTACGAGTAAATATTGGTCTGCGAAGCCAAGCCCCAGAGCACGATGAGCGGTGCTGAGGGTGACGAGGTGTGGGAGGGGCAATGAGGCTTGGGTATTAACCCTACCAGTTTTATCTATTTGGTATGTCTATGAAATAGCATATTTTTGAGCGGTACATTCGTTGGCTATGAGGTATACTTGCCTACTTCTGCATAAAGTTTGAGTTGATAGAATGATAATACAAAAGGCATATACAGCAGTCAATGTGGGCAGCTGTACAAAATCTTGACTCAATTAGTTTCTTTGTCGGCTTCTCGATCAAATGTATGGTGGAATAACGCAGCCGTACAAAACACTCGGCATACATAATAGGTCCATATACAATGTAGACGACGTCGTTATTACGAAGCCAATGAGGCAGTGCAGATTTGGACGCTGATCTGAAATAATAGGCCTACATGATATTAGCATTTCAACGGCTTTATTCAATTTCATACAGAAATGCATGTCCGTGTGATTTCTACTGAATACGCCAAACGTCAGGTTCAAGTCATTTGCTTGAGATTATTGTGATTAATCTAAGTAAGAGGGTAATGTATTACTATATTAAAGATTTTAGCAAGTCAATGCAATACTTTTCAACTTTCGAATACGGAGTGTCGCGCCTGTTATTAAACCAACATTGATTGATTGACTGACTGACTGCATTACGTTACTGTTGGTTTTCAGTTGTGCAGCTGTTACTTTGCCCCCGGCAGGGGTGCGCAATATTGCGATTCATTGTGTCTGTCTGTCTGTCTGCCTGTCTCTCCTCTCGCATGTCTCAAAAACCACATGTCAAAACTTCACGAAATTTTCTGTAGGCTACATGTTATACTATTGTGGCCTCGGATCGGTCCTTCTCTGACAACAATGCAGAAGGTTATGTACTTCCGGTTTTTGTAGATGACACCATGTTTTCACATAATTTTGCGAATGGGCCAGAATTCCACGATGCGCATGCTTCATCGAGTTCGCCATGTGGCGGCATCGGGGCGAAGTCTGCCGTCTCCGACTGTATCTTATTAAAACTGGAATTCACTACGAAGGTATCCTAAACCTATATTTGCGCAAAATGTTAGGGAAATAAGCAGACGAGTCATGTATTTGCCAGACCCATCAAGTGCGGAAGTCGCGAAAAACGAGTTGACCAAAAATTTCAACTTAGGCTGGAAGCGAATGTTTTGGGGACGAATCTTCCCAAATTTTTACGGTGCATAGTAATCCCCTTAGCCCTCTAACATCTGGCAAAATTTGGTTGGCCTAGGTTCAGTGGTCTTTGTGTGGCAAGCCAGGCAATGACGGAAAATGCAGAATTTTCATAGGGTGGGTCACAATGAGCCAATGGGTCTCAGTCGTTTCTGGGTCAAAGGTTACGGAAAGTAGGGACGGGACACATTGTAAATTGATACAGCGTTTTGGTTTGTCGATTCGACGTTTCGTTTCGGAGATATGCAGTGTCGAGTGCGGAAGTCGCGAAAAAAGTGGTCAAAAATTTGATTTTTTTTGTTGCGCCCCTACCCCAGGGGGGCATTTGTAAATCGACACCACTTCCGACCTACTGGCCGAGTTTGGTTGAGATTTCATGGCTGGTCTTTCATCTATACTGTCGAAATAAAAAAGAAAAGAAATTACAGCGGTAAAATATAACGGCCTTGCCTCCGGCGGTCATAAAAAGTAAAACAGCGTTTTCTGAAATCTGAAAACAGCGTAAAATGCGTATTCTCGAACACTGGTCAAGCGGTCCTGCAGTAAGGACGTGACCAGCCATACAAACCAAACCAGGGGAGTGTGGAGGCCGTTTGACAATATTATTACCTGGGAGTCTGTTCGCCTATATAGAACTCGACTGTTTGCGCATTTGAAATGATGTGATGCGATCCGTCGTTATGTGTGAGGTAGCATAAGGTTAGTGAAGGAGATGAAAGGTAGGCTTTTGTCGGGAAAGAGAAATGCATGCGTGCGCGTGTTTGTAAACTACATGCGTGTATTGCACGGCGTTATACGCTTACGGGGCAATGCAGTTTTGAGTGACTGAATGGGGAATTCCTTTGACCCGTTTGACGTTACGGGGATTAGCAATACACCAGTGGAAGATGTGTGCTATCGCGCCGTATGGTCGCGACACGAATGTCGCAGAAAAAATCCTGGGTATCGCACACATTGCGCTCGAAAACAACGGAAAGGCACAGGAAAGACGGTGTTATTCTAGTCACGTTTTTACCGCGCGACGCACTGTAACGTATGCACATAGAGCGGCAATATGCTGTGACCCGGTGTTCATCTGTATGCCACAACTCTCAAGCCGATGTTCTATCAATGCAGGTGAATAGATCCAGCTGGTTTTCTGCACAAAAGCCACCTTCGGTTTATTACTGGCCCGCCTGATGGGCCAGTACTGTTTGGCACGCGGGCATCTGTCGTCTGTCGTCGTCGTCTCTCGTCGTCTATAACGCTGCCGGCGTGCGGGTTGGCCGGTCACCGGGCGCGTGGACGGTCGGCGCGCCGGCGGCCGGGCGCGTGGGCGATCGGGCGGCCGACACTGCACGGCGGGCCAGTACGGTTACATTCCGTTAGGTCGATACCTTGTTCTATACTGTGTTTTAAGCGAATTAGCGTATCTGCAAAAATTCGGGTTCTTCCCTGTGGAACGTTGTCCCAAACTCTGAACTTTGCCGATTTTTCTGTGCAATAGGATCACACAAAGTATCATGCCTTTGCCTTCTTGATCTCTCTGCTGCCTTTGACACTATCAACCACTACACCTTAATCACCTGCCTCTCATAGGTATCCATGGCTCTATTCTCAGCTGGTTCAAGTCTTACAATACTTATCATCTTGCTTCTTTTGTGTTAACCTGAGCACGCACATTTAAGGGTGATTCGTAATCTGTGATAACAATCTCTCGTCCTTTCACACTTCCTCTTGTGGTGTTCCCAAGGCTCTGTTCTCGGTCCTCTATTCTTCATTGTGTACACTACCCCTCTCATTACTCTGATCTCTCCCCTTTTCCTTGATCTTTATGCAGATGACACTCAGCCCTTCTTCTCTTTCCATTCATTCAACTTTGGCTCAAGCATTTCTTACCTTCATAACGCACTTCAACAGATCTCTTCCTGGATTACTGCTAATTTTGTTATTGTTAACTCCTCTAAGACTGAATTCTTGCTCATCGGACTCAAAAAACCAACTTGCCAAAATATACAACTCTTCACTTGACGCCTCCCATTCTGCTCGAAATCTTGGCTTTATCTTTGACGAACACCTTATCTTCTCTGACCAAATTACATCTCTCTTCAAAGCCTGTTATTATCACATTCATCAACTTCGCTGTATCCGTACCTCGATTTTACCGTTGCTACCTCTATTGTTTACTCCAAATTTGATTAGTGTAATTCTCTCTACAATAAACTCCCAAAGTCTCAATTTATCCAGTCGCCAGCTGATCCAGAACTCTCTTGTTCTTAGTGTCGTTAAAGCTCCTAAGTCTTGTCACATCACTCCCATCCAACGCTCTCTTTACTGGCTCAGAATCACTGAACGCCCAATATCCATACTTCATAACCTCATCTCAACGTTCTCGCAGTACTCGCTGTTTATCCGTTGTTATTCTTGTTCTGCCACCGACATCATCCTCTCTAAAATAACTGGCCGCTCCTTTCGTTATGCTTTACCTTGTCTCTGGAATCAACCCCCTTTATCTCTTCGTCAACTTCAGTTCCTCCATTTCTGACTCACATATTCCTTCACCTATCACTTCTTCCTCCTTTCATCACCACTCTGCTCATCCATAACTCCCTATCTCTTTCACGCACGGCTTGAAACTTACCTGTTTCACAAATCCTACCCCGTAGTTTCACTTCATCTTCGCGGACTGCCTTCACGGAGTTTTGCCCGGACCGTTTCTTCTGAGCTACTAGGTTTTTGTTTTTAGTTTTTTTAGTATTTTTCAGATTTTTTTTCGCTAACCTATGCTGGCCATCTCGTCAGCTTTTGACAGCACGTCAATATACCGTATCGTATCGTATTGCATCGTATCGTCGTTATGCCGAGCGACCCGCAGTTCCTCTGCAACAGCTGAGGCGTGTTTACGGTTTCCCGAGTTGTCGGCCGACTGCGGCAGCGGACGGTCAGTTGCTGCGAGGTAACACGTTGTCGTGTCTGGTATTGGAATGTGCGTCACGTGTCGACGGACGCTGCGTGCGACATCTGTCGGCCGCCACTCGTCCACTCTTTTCTCGTCTCGTCTCGTCTCGCCCGTAGCGCCGCTCGGTCTGCAGCTTGTTCGACAACGACGACGACGAAATCCACGTGCGACCAGCGATCTGCGCGCTCTCCCGGAATTTCTCCGATCAGCCGAGATATAATCTCCGTCCCGCAGACGCCGCAGGTACTGTAGCATTCAGCTTATCGCCTGTTAGGCCTACGTCTGATGCAATACAGTATTATAATATAATATAATATTACATCCATGTATTTGCTGCACGCTGGCATACGAAGCAGGCCAGGGCAGGCAATGCATCTCGCCAATTCAAGGAACTCCGCTATTGTAGGACGACGATGTACCGTTCTATATAACACTGGAATTCTTCATATATAGACATTCACGGTGCAGCTAAACCGGTCGAAATTTGCAATTCTCATAAATTACTTAACATCCTATTACCATGTGTATTTAACGATTGTTCAGTATGTCTTTGTGCAAAAACTGAAGCAGAGTACGATTTTTACCCGAGCGACGCTATGCTAGCGCGGTACTTGCCGTCATCATGTGTCTGCCCGTCTGTCCTTCCGTCTGTCACAAGTAGGTGTTCTACTAAGACGGCTAAACCTAGGATCACGCAAACTACGCCGTACGATATCCCAGGGACTCTAGTTTTCTGACGCCAAAAATCTCGGCGAAATTCCAACGGTGTCACCCCAGTGGGGGCGACAAGTGAAGGTGGGGTAGGTTAGAAGCGGCGATTTTCGACCAATATCTCGCTATGTCTCAGAAACGGTGCAAGATAGGGACATAGTTACTATATAAGTCTAATAAGAACTCGTGTGCGCTTTATCGAATGGCGTGACCTTGGTTGACCCCTAACTATTTCAAACCACCCAAATGTCCACATTTTGTATCACTTTTCATATTTTTGTAGTGGGCGGAGATAGAGACTTCAAACTTAGTAGGCAGGTTGATCGTAGCAAGTCCTAGCCCATGGATGGGCAAATCATCCCTGAAAAGGGGCGTGGTTTGGTCATGTGAACCGTTAAACGTTTGGTGGGCACCAATCATATTTTCGGAACGGCTTAAGCTAGAGTGATAAAATTTTGTACACAGGTGGGCGATATCAGATCCCAGCTCAATGATGACAAATCACCCATAAAAGGGGCGTGGTCAGGGTCACGTGACCCAATTTAAATTTTGCGGCCCCCAATGATATCTCTGGAATGGCTGAAGCTAGAATTGTCAAGTTTTGCACATATCATTGGAATCGGTGAAGCTAGGCACTTCAAATTTCGTGTGCTGACTGATACAGAGGATCACTAGTGCGCGCATGATAGACTACCCCGAAAAAGGATGTGTTCAGGGTCACGTGACCTGTTTAAATTTTTGGACTAAGTGGTAATATATTAGAAACGGTGCAAGATACACATCGTTGCAATTGAAGACTAGTAGGAAATCGTATGTGGCCTATCGAACGGCACCACTGCGGGTGACCTTTAGTGACCTTGAAGGTCACTTTTGCTGTTTGAAACCTTTGTGTCCACTCCATCCGCCACAGTGGTTCGCGTCCACGACGGTGCGCTGGCACAGTAATACGTGGTGTCGTCAACCTCATTGGCGGTAGTCGACGTTGGCTGATCAAAGTTACTGTCCAGTTGACATCAACAAGAGTGGTTGTATGGAATACTGTTGATAACACTCACGGCATTATATTCATGTTTATTCACCACAAGGGTAGAAAGAACAACGACACAGTAAACCAGCCATTGTCATTGTCGCTGTGCGATAGTTGTGCCTAGTGCAACGATGCGTGTAGAAAACTATGCAGGTAGCGGAATAAAACGTGATAGTTGCCGAAAGTGCTCATCAGGCTGACACGCGATCTGTTTTATTCGTACAACAGTAGGCCAGTATTTCGATTGATGCAGAGCGTCGCGCGGGTCTGAGTCTCTTGTTATGACGTGTCATATAGCACAAGTTATATGCAGAGCGCGATATGTACATTCATCCGTCCGTCTGTCCGTCTGTCACGCGCTTATGTTAACGCAAAACGACTTAACCAGTCGTTAGCAATCTGCTTTTTTTGTAGCTAGGGAATATAATTTTATGCAACCAAAGATCTTAACGAAATTTCAATAGCATCACCTTCAAAAGTTGAAAAGGGTCGCCGAAAAATAGGCTAGGCAAAAATTCGCGATTTTCAGTAATATTTCGCCATATTTCGGAAATGATACAAGACATTAAGCCTGACATATTTATTTCAGAAGGATAATAATCAGTCATGTGTTTTCTGTCTAATGGTACAATTTCCAATGACAGTGAACTATCAGTTTACGAAATTTGAAGTGCCTAGCTAGGGGTAGTCTGTCGTCCCAAGCTAGCACTTGGTGTACTCTACCTGCATACAAAATTTGGCGACTCCAGCTTTAGCCGTTCCGGAGGTATGACTGCGGGCGTCAAAATTGAAAATGGATCGTTTGACCCGACCACGCCCTTTTTAGGGGTGGTTTACTATCCGTGAGCGAGGATATTATACCTACCTGTGTTCACAAAAAGCTCAGCTATCGCAGAGGGACCGCGCGACGCTCTGCGTTAGTAAGTTCATGCTATATTTCACGAAGTATGGCAGTTAGAAAGGTTCCAGTCAGCAAAAATGACCTTCAAAGTCATTTAAGGGCATTGGCACTGGTGCCATTCGATAGGCCACATACGATTTCCTATCAGTTTTCCATTGCAACTATATCTGTATCGTGCACCGTTAACGAGATATTATCACCTTTTCTCCAATAATTGTAGAGGTCACGTGACTCTGAACACATCCTTTTAGGGATTATAAAGGCTAAGATTTGTTATAGTCAACCTGTATGCAAAAATTTTGCATACAGGTTGACGTTCCAGAGATGTCATTGGCAGCCTCAAAATTTAAAGTGGGCCACGGTCACGTGACTTTGACCACGCCCCCTTTAAGGGTGATTTGCCATTCTTGTGCTGGGACTTGACATAGCCTACCTGTGTACAAAATGTGCCAACTGTAGCTTAAGCCGTTCCAGAGATATGGTTGGTTCCCACCAAAATTTAAATGATTCACGTCACCTGACCAAATCCCTTTTAGGGTGATAGTTTGCCATCCACTCCACTCACAACGTAGATATGACAAGCGATACAAAGTGTAGAAAATGGGGTGGTTTGGGATAACTAGGGATCACTCAAGGCCACCGGAAATAGCACCAATCGATTGTGGAATATACGAGCGCCATTCGACAGAGCACATGGACACACGACGACAGCTTATACCACGCTAGCATAATGTCGCGCAGTAAAAATGCATGTAGTGTATATTGTGTATTTCACTCTCCCTATAATCATCTCTATTGGGTTCTGCTCTGGCACAAATGTAGCAACGTTATTATAAGCTACTAAAACTACCAATATAACTGAAAATGTCTGCAATGTTTACGACAATGAATGTCATTGTTAACTGTACACCGTGAATAGAATTAACGTCGTAAATCTCGTTTATTAGAACCCGTCAGCCTGCGGTTGTATATTGGCAATAACGTAGACTGGATGGCACATCCATCCATCGACGATAAAGTCCATCACAGAGCATTTGAACTACGAAGGCGTCATGCAAGTTTGTTGTCTGCACAGTGTTCAGTTGCTAGTATGCAATTCAGTTCAGACAAAATGTCGCAAAATATTTTCTTCCCATTGCTCATAAGCAATGCGGTTTGTATGTTTCGTTATTACGAACAAAGAAATTAAAAACTAGAAAAAGTCCTAACTCGAAGTCGACAAACAGTTCCCTCACGTGACCTTGAACTATGGCATATGACCTTCACTGTCAAACGTGATCTAGACATAGGTTGAAGATGTAGGCTACCAATATATCAAACATAGATCACGGGTCATTTCGTTCGAACATTATCGTCCAGACAGTAGACACACAACCAACCGAGTGACTGGATCACTAAACTGGCCGATAATACACGAGTGACGGCAGTGTTAGGTGTACGAGATCAAAATTATTATTATAGCAACCGTTATCGGGTTTTGATAGTTCAATATAATAAAATACAACTAAACACGAAAGCGATAATTACAGCGGCGCCCAATACACATTATACACAGTTCTCAGGCACACAGCCTCACAATAATAATAATAATAATAATAATAATAATAATAACTAGATGCATGGCAAAGCCCAGCGTGAGCCCGACCGGCATTTTGTTGTTCTAGACTGTAAGCTCGTGCCACTACATAACACGTGCCAAAGTTTGCCTGTTGTCTGTTATATAACGTCCATGCGGTAAGGCTGGCAGTGTCTCCCAATGCGAAAATTTAGGGGGTGGGCAAAAACTCGCCAACCGTACTCAGCCGTTTCTGGACCAAAGTTTACCAAATTGGGGGCATATAGTGGAATTCCTTTATGACAAGTTTCTTTCCAATTGTTGATATCATGTTCCTTTGTAGAGATATGTTCGGTCAAAGTTCAAAGTAGGTCCCAAAACAGCGGTTTTTGGCCCAGCACGTGGTGTATAAATACCCGGGGAAGTTTGGACCACACTTTTTAAATAGCAGTCATAAGTGAATATGTATCCAAGTTTGGTTGATATCTGTTCAGTGACCGCAGAGATTATGCGTCGAAAAGAAAGAACAATTAAAGAAAAACCACAGCGGTAAAACATAAACCCTTCGGCATCGCAATGCCGGACGGGCTGAACAGCGTTTGTAGAGCGCCGTGGAGTCCGAAGATGCAGAGGCGCTGGTGGCGGTGAGGGGTGACTAGTTATGGGTAAACAGATCTTTAGATGTCGTTTGAATGTAGCAGTGCTGTGGCACAGTCGATGTTCAGCAGTCAGGGTGTTCCAGGTAGATGGAGTCGCGACACTGAAGGCGCGTGGTGCTAGATCGGTGTTGGTTCGAGGGACGACCATTTGAGGGAGCGTCGGATGACCGCAGTGCCCGTGCCGGCGCACGAGTGTGTACCAGGTCCCTGAGGTACGTCGGCATTGCTGTGGGTTGTCAGTGAACAAAACGCACATCAAGTCTTGGCACAAAACATACACCAAAAGAAAACGTACATGCGCGCTTTCTACCAAGTCACGACAATTGATGATCCAGGAACGTAGGCAAAGACGCGAATCGCTGTCACCGAAGATCACGTGTAGGCCTACGTCATCATCTTCACCGTCAATATTAGTATTGGTTCATCATCAGCAATAGGTTATAGGTCAAATACCGAAATACGGCAGCAAAACAACATCGAGCCAGTGGATAATTCGAACACAACCAGCAGAAATCCATGAACATAAACCGGCTGCAAATCAGATAACATTTAGTAGATAAATGATGTACTAAGCTGGCTAGTACTGTACGAGTAGTGAAATGCGGAGGCTTCCAAGCCACCTACTCGTAGACCACCTGCTGAGATCAAAGCATATATCACTCGAGATCAAAGCATTTAAGATACTGCTGAAATGTAAACACACAAAATCGCATGTGAGCTTGTACAACAAATATACTATCACGCGGAACTTTCTTAAAAGTCAGGTCATGTAAATTCGTACAAATTAAGACGGACATCATTCCAATAACGCAGCAAATCAAATGCAGCGAAGTCATACACCGTCGACACACAGTCGATAGTTAGTTTAAGCTAACGTCCATTTTCAGCACATATAATATATGGCTAGGCCTATATAAGGGACGAAAAGTGAGAGGTGGAGAGCTATCCCTACCCAGTGCAGGAAGGCCAGCGATATATCCACCTTAACCCTGGCCGTCTTTTTGTTCAGCAGCAACCCAAAAAGGGAAATGGATCATTTAGATGATTATGCTAGCGCATACTACAGCGGGAGACAACTGTCACACCGCAAGAATAAACTAAATCAAATACGGTAAACCAAGCATGCATCCTTAACTAAAAATACATATAACACAAAATCATCACAAAAAGAACTAAGCCGGGTGTAGTCACCTCCTACGATATCTGGCCTGGAAACGGAGTGGGACTATTCTGGTAGAATGGAAAGGGACGGAAAGGCAAGAAAATAGATGAAGCGAGTAAGAAAGGGGGAAAGTGAAAGGAAAAGATACTAAAAGATAGAGTAGAAGATGGGGAAGTGAAGGGGAAAAGGGGATTGCCCCGGGCCCACACGGGGCACATAGGCGATAACCAAAATCCGCAATCATCGTTCAAACGCTGACAAAACGGCTGCCACTAAGTCAACCAACAACTTCCGGAATTAAACAACTCATTTAAGGCGTTCTTACATTTAAGTCTTATACTAGCGTATCGCATAACCAACTGTAGGCCTAATCAATCATATGATACAGCCCAGGCAATCACATGACGGCCTTTAACTGAACTAGGTCTATTTTCCCACGAAAGGCACGAAATAACGCAGACCTCAGGAGGTCATCGCCATAACACGATTCGTCTGTGAGACGAAACAAGCACATGACAAGGAGAAAAGTCTGTATCGTCACTGGAAGGAGTTGACGGCAGAAGTTCGTTGGTTAACGTTATAGGTCAAAGTTCACGGTGAGGTGTAGAAAAAATTTGCAGGAGGAAAACGGTTTTCTATGGAGCCCGCGAAGGAACAGGCAGATAATTTTTTATCCCCGCGAAAGCGAGGGAATATGTTTTCACCGGTGTTGGTTTGTCTGTGTGTCTGTCTGGCAGACCCGCGCGACGCTGAGGCTCAGCGCATGCTAAATATTCCGTATCGCATCATAATTATGGTAATCAAACGATTCCTTCTATTCGGCCTATAGTTGCTGAATATCTCGACGGTGGGTGTGATCAACAGTTGTCCGACGACCATCAGAAGTTTATGACACTCACCGGCGAACTAAGTTGACAGCGCCAGTGACGATTAGCCGTTCCAGAGATATGGTTGTGCCCACCAAAAGTCAAATGGTTCACGTGACCTAATCACGCCGCTTTCCGGGTTGGTTTGCCATCCGCGGGCTAGCATTTGCTACCATCAAAACCTCCATACCAAATTTGAAGTCTCTAACTCCACTCACTACGAAGATATGAAAGGCGATACAAAATGCCGAAAATGGGGTGGTTTGGAGTAGTTAGAGACTAAGGTCACTCAAGGTCACTGGAAATAGCACCAGTCGATACAGCACATACGATTTCCTATTAGCGTTTCCTTGTAACTATGTTCCTATCTTGCGCCGTTTCTTAGATATATGCGAAATATTGGTCGAAAATCGCCGATTGTAACCTACCCCGCCTCTATTTGGTGTCCCCGTTGGTGTTGACCCCGTTGGAATGGAATTTCGCCTAGATATTTGGCATCAGAAAATTAGAGACACTGTGCTATCGCAGGGCGTTGTTTGCGTGATCCTAGGTTTAACCGTTTTGGTACAATACCGGCATGTGACAGACGGACAGACGGATGGACGGACAGATAAACGGACACATGACGACAGCATATAGCGCGATAGCATAGCATCGCGCGGTAAAAATGAACAGGGCGTCACTTTTTTGAGACACGGCGTAGTTAGTATTATACCGTCAAGTATTGTCCCGTACACGTGAACCTTAGCGGATAATACGACACTGATAGGCCTACATTGGACGGGTTGCTTATTTAGGTTCAGTACTTGTATTAAATGTAACAGCTCCGCCGCAGCTTCCTGGCTTCACTACCTGCACGTCTGAATTCTAAGCCCGGCACAGTAGCGAAGCCTGACGGATGTTCCTCTGCCTGCTACAACGGGGCGAGCATAAATTGACAAAATAACGCGCGGATGTTTTTGACGTGCAGCTGCCGCGCGGCTCAGTAGCTTGTCAGTCCTCACAGCTGTCAATCACGTCGTCAGTTAGCTTCGGACGCAGGCACGCACGCACGTACGTCCACGCAGCATCTCGTTAACAGCAGTGAGGCGCACTGTGCGTCTGTCTGTCTGTCTGCTCGTGTCCATGCGCGTGTGTTGATATTGCTTGTAGGACGCGCTCTGATTAATGGCGCTTCTTGGCACCGCGGAAAGTATTCGCGCAGCCGATGCGGTGTATGGCGGCTGTACGCATTGTGTGCTGAATAGAAAGAGAAGTCTGTAAAATATGACGTCGCCACCGCAGCAACAGCAGCTGCTAATCGGCTGCTGTCATCTCGCCGATGAGTGACATATCTTACTTACTTGTTTACAACCCATGCTACAATTGAACGAGGGCCATCTTGTCTTTGCGTGAGGGCCTGTTCTAGTTCACGCTTAGACAGACGTGATCGCGAAACAAATAGCTGCATGGAGTTGGGTCGAGAAGACTGTAGCGACGGCTGAAACGATAAGCGAAATTTTCTCCATGGTGTCAGGTACGAAAACCATACATGAGGCTAGAACGTCATTTCGAGGGTCATGTGCGAAAACGACAGATGTTTTCGATGAACGCAAAGACAAACAGTAAATAAGCAATACAATGGCTTAATAACGTATGACAGTATGCCAAGTAAAAGCAAATGACTATACAACTAGAAGAAGCCAGGAATTAAAGGGTTGAAAAAACCACAAGAGTGCAAAAACCACGCCCGCAATGTTTTTGGGACTCGTGACCTTGACCTTTGACCTTTTGATCACAGAATAAACGGGTTTCCAGGACTGATGGTGGAACATTCTGTGTCAAGTTCAGATATCATGCGGAAAACAGACACACAGACAAAAACACAAAATGAGGTAAAAACCTTACCCCGCGACTACCATAGGCGTGGATAAAAATGTTACACAAAGATACAATAAACACTGCTTTTAATAGAGATCATAAAACAACCCCCTCAAGTGAGGATATTTACATGTAGTCAGAAAGCATGCATTACTGCTGTTGATAATATTTACTCACCAGCGAATGGTATATACAAATAAAGTAAACAAAAGTGTTGATAGCGTTCGGCTGATGGCTAGACCAGTGGACCAGGACCAGTATCAGCGATAAACCATCTAGGCCTCCTATGGGCCAAATGCAGTGTCAATTTTGTACGAGACCACAGAGGTTGAAACGTCTGCAGTAGTGAATGCTAATTTTAGTGTAATATCTATTCGAACATTTCAGATGCAAAAACATTGGAAACTAGATGGA
>Ga0209363_1000813_pt1 | contig 13504 bp, 7 predicted proteins | sample WorMetexBAHAMAS3_FD_187385 | JGI IMG/M metagenome (GOLD analysis project Ga0209363, IMG submission 187385) | Marine gutless worms symbiont microbial communities from Max Planck institute for Marine Microbiology, Germany - Inanidrilus exumae... | ecosystem: Host-associated > Annelida > Digestive... | reverse complement strand
GACGGAAGGACAGGCGGAAGCTAGCGATTGCTTTATTTTCCCCGCTAACGCGGTCGTAACCTGCGACACATTGCACAGATTGACAAACATGAACGAAGACATTGTCTTTCTATGAGTGGGGGACAAAAGAGCAGAATGCAGCCAGAAATTTTTGTTAAGGGACTGAAATTCAATGACCTAGTGACGGAAGTACGTGCCCTAGTGGGGTCTAGGGCAGAACACAATCACATTTTCACTATGACCTAAGCACAACAAGAGCTCATCAAAAGATGAGATAGCGAACGTGAACTTTTTACGACGACATCGTACATGCAGATGCCAGAGCCTACGCCCATTAAACTGAGTTCATAATTTCTACTGTAACTAAGCGTCAATGGTAATCTATGTAGTGCAACCAATCGTCTATGCGCCTCGCCCATCAAACCGAGATATCAGAGTTTGTTTTACCTAAATAATGCTGAATAAGGGGGCAGATAGTATTAATATGGTCATAAACTATCAAAAGTAGAGTTTTTGAAACCGAGGTAAACCTAACAATTGTTTTACGACGACATCGTACACGAATTCAGTGAAATAATGCAAAATAAGGGCCATTTAGCCGTTCAAGGTCATTCAATGTCACCGATATTGGTACCAATCGAAAGCCCATATACGACTTCTTATCAAAACTATAGCTAGGCCAATACTGCGCATTAAGTCTTGAATTTATCAATCTGCTAGGAACTTATACCGTGGGCGTTGCGCGGTCCCTTTGCAGACGTTTACTACTAGACATAGTAATCGTAAATTGTCCATAGTTATGGCTCTGTCAAAGACGTTTACACAATATGCCCCTAAAATTAGCAAATTTTTTAAAAATCACGCAAAATAAGGGCCATTTCGCCGTTCAAGGTCATTCAAAGTCACCGATTTTGGTACCAATCGAAAGCTCATATACAACTTCTTATTAGTGATTAATACTAACTTACCTCCTATCTTGCACCGTTTTGGAGATACATGTAAAGGCCAGAGCCTACGCCCATTAAACTGAGTTCTTAATTCTACTATAACTAAGCGTCAATGGTCATCGATGCAGTGCACCCAATCATCTATGCACCTACGCCCATCCAACCGAGTTATCAGAGTTTGTTTGCCTAAATAGTCGCTGAATAACCGCGCAAATGGTATTCATAATGGTCATAAACTATCAAAAGTAGATTTTGAAACAGAGGTAAACCTAACAAATGTTTAAGACGACATCGCACACGTTGAATATTCAACAAGGCGCCGCCAGAGAGTGAGCGTGGACCACAGATACATATATAGATATTTTCTGGCGTGGACCTGCTGCAGAGACATATTCGGGCAGAACCGTCTTACTGCACAACCACAGTCTATAAATAGACTGTGTTCGCAACGCTGTCATGAAGCAACTGGAATGCAACCTCGCAATCGGAAGTTCGTCATTTTAACGCCCTCGCTGGGGGTGATTCCCTGCGAATATCGCCATAAGTGACATATTACTAAAAACTAGATTCTTTGGGCTAAATTTTTGTCGCAGAAAGTATCCGTGCTAGTTGTCACGACTGAAGCACTATGAGACCAAAGCTTTCGAAATCGGCGTTTGTTGAAGGGGTGTGTCACTTGGAACGCCAATTTCAGGTAGATGGGGAAGTCGCCCGCAATCGATCTATGGACCGTTGGATGGGGGAATGATGTAGCTACAACTTTGCCGCTGGGAGTTTTCACACAAAGAAACTTTGTAGCAGACTTTTTCGAGAGAATGTCACGGTCACGTGACGACTGGCGCACCTGCGCGTGCGCGGGCTATGGGCCTAGTCAGTTGTTGACCGTTGCGGCCGGAGAGTGTGTGTTTGCTGGGAATGTTGTTTGTTTATTTTTTTTTCTTTCTGTAAATAGTCTATTATATGTATAAAATCATCTTTGATGGCTGTTTGTTCTTTCTCAGGCACAGTTGTTTTGTCATATAGCTCATAGCAGAAATAGCACGAATGGCCTAGGCGCTGAACCACGTGCGTAACAAAGAAGTTGAATTTTACTGGCACAAACAGCGATATCGCGTTTTTGTGCCACCCTTTGGGGACTTAGGGGTAACGTACACGGCTCATCTATGGCTCGTTGGAAAGCGCGTGGTCGACTTCCTATAAGTGCTAATTAAACTTTTTTCGCTAGCTATCACGTTTGAGGCACTATGCGCCGATATTGGTCGAAATTTCGCTGTTTGAAAAGGGGTTGGTCACTTTAAACGCAAATTTCAGGGGAAAGGGGCGTCCGTCCCCACCAACAATTTTTGGCGTCAGAAAACTAGAGTACCTGGGCTATGGTATGGTGAAAAAATATTGCCGAAAATCTCAACCGGCTGAGTAGGGTGCACTAACGTTACAGACAGACGACAGACGGAATTGCGATAGCATATAGCGAACGTGAACTTAAGTTACACGTTTGCTAAAAACCCAGCGGGTAACCACTACCTAAAAACTTTCTCATTGGAATTGTCAAAATCTCACAGGTCACTCTGGTCCATAATAATTGTAAAGACATTTGTTATAAATTGTTAATTTTTCAATAAAACATGGTTTATGTATTTTATTCTCGAAAGATTATAATATTTAATTCTGGTTGTAGATAGAAAATCCATAGATTCTGGTAAGTAAGTATATATAGAAATATGGAACAGTGTTACGCTACTAACCAACAGCTACTGCTAAACATTCAGGCACAACTTTGCTCACAGCTTGCAACTACCCCAATGAACCGCCGTGCAAAATTTGACGCAGCTAGCTTTTCTCTTCGGCGGAGAAATCCGTAACCGCACATACACACAAACAAACAAACAGTGAACGGTATATATGTATGGACAAAAAGTGCGGGGGGATCAGAAGCTGGAAAGTCTAGGACTTTAAAAAGTGGGGGCTCGAGCCTAGCAGCCTAATAGAAGTTTACGCCTATGGCGCCAGTGGGTCGAAATTATGCCATTCCCGTTACTTCAGCTATTGACTTTTAAAACAGCTTGTACTAGGTCTACCGTAGAAGATGTCATGCATGAGCGTCCGTACGTGAGGTTGAGGTGACTAACAGGGTCATCCAGGCTTGTTATCAAGACTTGCTTCTTCAAGACCAAGACCACGACCCAGGGCTTCAAGACCAGACCAAGGCCACGACTTAAGCCCCGTCCACACCAGCGACAATGTCGCCAAAAACGGCAACATTGTCGCCGATTTCGGCGACATTGTCGACAAAAACACAATGTTGCGGTTTCGGCGACAATGTCGCGGTTTTTGGCGACAATGTCGCCGGTTTCGGCGACAATGTTGCCGTTTTTGGCGACATTGTCGCTGGTGTGGACGGGGCTTTAGAGTCTTAAGACCAAGATCCACACCAAGACCAAGACTTTGAAAACGGTCTCGAGACGTCTCGAGACCAAGTCTCAAGTCTAACTCTTTATATTTTCACAATAATTGTGAACCCGGCATCTAATTATCGGTTGTGTCTGACTACATGTGCCGAACAATAGTCCAGCTTTAAAATTCAACAATAAAGACCGATAACCATAGGCCTAGTTACCGTACAATGTAAAATCAATAGGCCTACAGTTGATTGATGTTCAAGACCAAGACCAAGACTCAGGGTCTCAAAACCAACACTAGGACCAAAACATTGAAAAACTGAGTCTCGTGCTGTCTGGAGACCAAGACTCAAGTCTCGAGAACCACAACCCTGGGAGTCATCAACAGCAAAGTGTTTACAAGTCAGTAAAGTCTCTACTACTGGTTTAGAACTTACTGAAGTTGGAAGTGACCACAAGATCGTAAAGACCAGTGGAACACTGTCCGACGTTTTGGATGTACTGCGACCTGGAGTACTGCCCAGCGCTGGAATTCGTTGCATTTAGAATAACCAGCTCTTCTCGGTCACCGGAATCCACAAAGACGTCTCCGGGTAACTTGAACCACGTGGTGTTCACCGCTTGTACGCCGAGTGAACAGGACTGATCGCAAGGCAACTCCACACGATCACCCAGAACTGCGGAACACGTGCCAGTGCAGCGTTCAGGACATGCTGTCCAATCAAATAAAATGCCACAGTATACGCAAAGTATTTACCAGAAGTTTGCAAAAATGTTTAATGGGCCAAACTTCGGTTATGTTTGCCTTATCAGCCCCTACAACCATGCCTAGCTGATGGCTTTCTTATTTAGTCACACTTGCAAATGAAGTTTATTCTAAATATAACTTTTATAGAAGTATGCACTGTACGTATGCGTTAGCTATCAGAAGTTCACTAGAATTTTCGATAGCTGGCATATACCACTATCGACGGAATTACGTAAAGCAGTGTATACGAGTACAATAACACTTACAGAATTACTGTTACGTATTTACTGGGAAAAAATAAAAAAGGATAGACAAAAGGAAGTACAGATATTACAGCAACACTGTTAAAGATGTTGCTATCATCCGGTCATTATTATGCAGACTTTCGATTGCATCTTATAGGCCTAACTCTGTAGGTTGACCGTAAGTGTCAAATTTCAGCCTGGTTACGCTTGTGCGACTGTAGTTACAGTACTGCATTTTGCTGTCAACCGTGCTTGTACGAATAAATTTAGACCAGATCAGATCAGAACGTACGTCGAGTCGTGGTCTTGATAGGCATACCGGTCGCACTGGTATTTGTCTATCTGTCAGTCGTGCGTCAGTGATCCAGGACGTTCACATTATTTCTCGTCGTTGCCTAGCCGACAGCTGCCAACGCCCAGTCGCCATTTCAAACCCATTAATGGGGTGAAAGAAGAGACAGAAGAAGGGAAGGAATCGTATACAAATGAGCCCGAATCGGACCCTAATTTTTAAAAGTATCCCGAGTCTTTAACCGCAATGTTATATGTCATCATTTGTGTAACGCCTAAAACGCTGTATATATCGTTTTCGGACGAGGCTCCGCCCCAGCCCCAGACCCCGCTAGAGGAGCTTATGACGCTTTCCTAACCCTCTGGTCGGTTGGCTGATGGGATAGTCCCTCTGCATTCCTCACTCCTTCGGCGTCTCGCTTTTCAGCGCCTTCGGCGCTTCGATCTCGGCGCCCGTGCAGGTACCGGTAGTTAATTTTTCGTTGTGCCGCTAGTGGTAACATAAGACTCGGGATCCTTTAGTGAAAACCGAAAACCTGATAATGCCGTACTGAATGCCGCCAACGAACGATCCATCTCAGCGAATTTCCACATTCTGCCACCGAAGCAGGCAGAAGTCATCGGATCCCCGCAAAATGTCACTGAACGGCTGAATCTAGAGTCGTCAATTTGGTGTGCAAGTAGGCTATATAAAGTGCTAGCCTCGGGATGACAAATAACCCCTTACTGGGCGTAGTCTGTGTCACGCGATCCATTTAGAATAATATTTTTGGGTCATATCTGTAGAATGGGCGAACCTATAGGCATTTCACACTTTGTGTGCTGATTAACACTGAGGAGTATTGTTGCGTGCATGACATACTATTTTCGTAGAGGATGTGTTGAGGGTCGTGACATCTTTGGTCATGTGACCTTTTTAAATTTTGATAAATAACTCACAATATCTTGAAAATGGTGCAAGTTAAAAACATATAGTTGCAACGGGAGACTAATAGATATGTAGCCTATAGAATGGCAGCAATACCAACGACCTTGAGTGACATTCAAAGTCACTTTTGGGAATGAAACGGTTGAAACTCTAATACCGCGGTAATGTAGCGCGTATTATCTAATGCTTATTCACCTGCTACGAGCCCTTCCAAATGTGATTTTTTTGTACAGCTGTGCAGCAGTTGAGAAGACTTTAGCTAACGTGGTGCATCGCACGGTCCTTCTGAAATAGCTGAGCTTCTGGTTGACTCACAGTAGGGATGTGGCGCAGGTAAATTAAGCAAGTAAGTAAGTAAATGAGTAAACTTATATAGCCCATTTAACAGGAATGTCTCTAATGCGCTAAGCGCGCGATATGCCCGAATAAAAACGTTTTAGAGAGCACTGGCTACACATGTGGCCCAAATAACCTATGCTGGCCCCTCTTGCAGAGGGTTTATCAAAGCAGAAGAAACAGCACGCTTGCAGGCTGTAATGTTAAAAGCACGCCGTTACGGATACCTTCCTAGTGACTTCCTTTCCCTTGAATATTTACTGAATTCCAGTGATGAGTCACTTTTCAGATCTATCCGTCATAACCCTCAATATGGCATGTTTTACATCAACTCCTCCCACCACTCAAACACACTGGTTATAATCTCCGTTCCCGTGAACATGGCCTCACCCTCTGTGTCATCCCTTCAGAGTTTATGCCCAAAAACTTCATTAACCGCATGTTATTCAATGATGATGATATATATTAATGCCATACAGACAGGACTGTACTTTGTCTACGTTGTTGTTATTTTGCATGTCTATACTGTATGCTTATATTGTGACGGTTTACTTTGCGTTTGACAAAGTTTTATTAAAGAATTTTACTACTACTGCTACTACTACTACTACTACTACTACAAGTTTATGAGACTGTTCACTGAAGACTTTCATTTATTGTATTTTCGATTAATTCGTTAGCCTTGCAGCTGTAAACACATGTCCACAACGACAGTATTGACAGCATCGTGTTACTGTGCTACTAATGAAATCCTTAAAGTGAATGACAAAATGACAAAACGATGGCGGAGATTACAGCACCGGTTGATTGATAATGTTACTGTTATGTAGTCACTAGGCGTATTACAGACTAACGGCTACAACGCCTAAAAGAATGAACAAACTTACGCTGAGTCGTGGTAGGCATACTAGTCGTTGTAGAAGGCGTACTGGTAGACGACGAAAGGGTCGTAGTTGTCGTTGGTGTTGTCGTGGTCGTCGTTGTTTCTTTTGTGATTCAAGTAAGCAAGCACAGAACGATAAAAAGTATGTAAACGTGAGAATCACGTCAACTAATGACGATTTATGACAGCAAGTTATAGAAATTTTGATGATATTATGTATAGGCCTACATTGGCAGAAGACAACTGCCCTGTGAGTCAGAAATAGTCCGATCGATATAATTATCGCTAATGCTATGTCAACGATCATGATTAGGCAATTACATTATTTTTTTTTTGTTCGAAGTAGCTTAACGCAAGCCGTTCTGTGAACAGCTTCAACTGTCTTTGAAGTATTTTGTTACTTACCGTTACAAAGCTTAGTTTGATGAAGGAAACTGTTATTCGGGTTGGTTATATTCTTGTATTATTTTTACGTGCAAGACAACAACGCAGATAAAGTGTCGTACGAGGAGTTTGAACTGCGTGGCAAAATTAATTATTTTAGCGATAACTAGCCCTCCTACTAGCCATTGCATTCATTCATTGTATAATGCGTTCTATTCACTTTATACGTAGCATGTATATATGTATATTGCAGCACCGCGCTGCAATTTTAACTTTAACTTTAACTTTTACAACCAGCTTTAGGCACAATAATATTTAATATTGTTCGGTTGCGTATGACAACCCTCAATAAACAAACATGATGATGACGATGAACTTGCGTTACTCGCCATGTGTGAGACGAGTTTATTCTAAGATTGCAGTAGTGAATTGGCAGGCCTATTTATGATAGTGTTCACTAAAGACTTTCACTTAGATTGTATTAATTCGCTAACCTTGCAGCTCTAAACACGTGTCCATAACGACAGCATCGTGTGTTACTGTGCTACTATTGAAATCCGTAAAGCGAATGACAAAACGATGGCGAAGATTACAGCACTGGTTGAAGTTGTTACTGTTATCGACAATGTATCTCAAAAAACGACACTGCTGTAACTTCCACGTACATGAGCCGACTTTGATAATTTTTGTCAGGAATGTTGCCAAGAAAGTAAGAAGTCTAACGGTACTTTATTTTCCCACCTTACCTAACTAATGCTTCTGCACTACCTGGCAAAAGACGGAAACACGAAAATCGCATCTTTACACTCAGTAATGTTGTATTACTGGCTCGACAAAGAACTCTCACTTTTGACAGCGACCGACATCACGGCAGACTTGGTAAACGATGAATGTGGGCAACAGACGGTAGCATGCAATACTCCCTTTCTAGGTTTTGTTTGGTACATACGGTCGATTCTTGTGAAAATGAAGGGTGGTTCAGCTGTGACCAAGTGATAATATGAAGGTGTTTTGTGTGTCTGTTGTCAAAACAGCATTTAGCATTTAAGTAAAACATGCAATTTTCGGGTTTCTGTTTCTCAGGTAGTGCAGACGCACTAGGTAGGTGAGGTGGAAAAATAAAGCACTATTCGACTGCTTACTTTCTTAGCACATTTACGACAAAAAAATATCAAAATTGGTTGATGCACGTCGAAGTTATAGCAAGCCAAAGCAGTGTCGTTTTTTGAGACAGTGTAATCATTAGGCGTGTTACGCAGATCAACGGCTACAACACCTAAAAGAAAGAATAAACTTCCGTCGAGTCGTGGTCGTAGTAGGCATACTGGTCGTTGTAGAAGGCGTACTGGTGGACGACGAAAGGGTCGTAGTTGTCGTTGGTGTTGTGGTTGTCGTCGTTGCTTTTGTGATTCAAGTAAGCAAGCCCAGAACACTAAAAGTATGTAAACGTGAGAATCACATCAATTTTCGGGTTTCTGTTTCCCAGGTAGTGCAGAAGCACTAGTTAGGTGAGGTGGAAATGTAAAGCACCATTCGACTGCTTACTTTTTTAGCAACATTTACGACAAAACGTATCAAAATTGGTTGATGTTTTGATGTACGTCGAATTTTAGCAAGCCAAAGCAGTGTCGTTTTTTTGAAACAGTGTAATCATTAGGCGTGTTACACAGACTAACGGCTACAACACCTAAAAGAAAGAATAAACTTACGTCGAGTCGTGGTCGTAGTAGGCATACTGGTCGTTGTAGAAGGCGTACCGGTAGACGACGAAAGGGTCGTAGTTGTCGTTGGTGTTGTGGTCGTCGTCGTTGCTTTTGTGATTCAAGTAAGCAAGCACAGAACAATAAAGTAAGTAAACGTGAGAATCACGTCAACTAATGGCGATTTACGACAGCAAGTTATAGACATTTTAATGATACATGTATACATTGGGAGAAGACAACTGCCCTGTGAGTCAGAAATAGCCCAATCAATATAATTTTCGCTAATGCTATGTCAGTGATCATGATTAGGCAATTACATTATTTTTTTTCGTTCAAAGTAGCTTAACGTAAGCCGTTCTGTGAACAGCTTCAACTGTCTTTGAAGTATTTTGTTAATTACCGTTACAAAGCTTCGTTTGATGAAGGAAACTGTTATTCGCGTTGGTTGTATTCTTGTATTATTTTTTTTCTGCAAGATATCAACGCATCTAAGGTGTCGTGTGGTGAGTTTGAACCGAGCGGTAGAATTAATTATTTTCGCGATAACTCGCGTTACTCGCCATGTATGAAACGCGTTTATTCTAAGATCGCAGTAGTGATTGGCAATGATTGGTAGGTCTATTTATGATACCGTTCACTGAAGACTTTCACTTAGTTTTAATTTATGATTTTTATGCAAGCAACTGCATATTAAATTAAACTATTTTCATAGGCTGAGTTGAGAATAACAGCTAACCGACTTAGTAAAATAAAGCCACTAACTAACACACGGCGACACTGCGAAGGTCATCTTTGATTCCATGGGCCTATAGCTATCGTTATCCTAGCAGCTTCTTTGCTGTTAAAATTTGTTAAAGATTTAGCGTAAGATAACACCGAATCAAAGCGTCGAAAACACACCAGCTGCATCCGATAATGATTGATTCATAACAAGACATACAACAAGACATTGACGCAACGCACAGATGTATCCAGCCCATAATATTTCGTAGCTCAACTTCCTCTCCTTTGCCTAATTCTATGCTTCTTCCCCAATCCCTACACTAGTCCCCTGCACCACCACTTATCCGTCACTACTTTCGGCCCTTTCCCTAGCTCCCACTCGTTTACGAGTGGGAGCTAGGGAAATCCAGTCTGCGAGAATCCAGTAAGCTGTCCCAGCAGATGAGTTTCCGGTCGGAGCCTGGCCGCTGAATGATTTTTACTGCGTGAAACCGCGCAAAAGTCTTATTTTACGTATGCGCAACTGAAAGGTGACGCACATTGACCTCCGAACGGGACCGGCAGTTAAAATTTGTAATTTTTAAATACCCAAGATGGCAGACGACCGCCATCTTGCAAAATGACCATATCTCTGTAATGGTTTGAGAGATCGGTACGAAATTTGGCATGATGGCGCACAGTTACCATCCGAACGGGACTGGCATTTAAAGTTTCGAACTTTTAAAAATCCAAGATAAAAATCGAAAAACGGCCATATCTCCAAAATGGTTTAAGAGATCGGCGCCAAATTTAACACAGTGACGTATATTACCATCCGAATCGTATCGGCTGTTAAAAAATAAATTTCGATGGCGAACGGCCGCTATTTAAAAATGCTGAAATTTTTAAAAAACGACTTTTTATGCAACCATTCCAGCAGTTGCAGCAAAATTTGGCTGGATGACGTGTTGGCGAATTCTGATCACAATCAGTGCTTGACAATTTTAATTGTTCAAATATAACACGATGCATGACCGTTGTTTTAAAAATTAAAAATGCCATATCTCCGCAATGCCCAATGATCATTTCAAAATTTTTCAGTTTCTCTTCGTTGTAAATGTCACCGATTAAAAACAGCAATTATCGAAATTTTGTCGATACATTCAACGCACATACGCAGCCAGTTATTTTATATCAGTCAGCGGCCTGTCATAAATGTGAAAACTGGCTTCTGTGCTTTGAATTTGCAGACAACATTTGAGTTATTGCTGTTCCGAAGCCGTAGCTTTTATTACAAAGAGAAACTGACTGCGATTGTGTAAAAAAAATAAATTTTGCGGTTTTATTAAATACAATGGTGTGAGTAATGTATATGACATAGTAACGTGTATTACTTATGGCAATATACGTCACGTGCCAAATTTCGTACCGATCGGTCAAACCCTTGCTCACATCATATGGACGACATCGATTTTTTCAAGATGGTGACCGTGCGTCATAAGCTTATTGATTGTTTATGCGCGTGTTTAGACCACCCAAGAAGAGTATTTCGTTGTGCACAATTTGGTTGGAATCGACGCAGTAGTTTCGACAATACATATGTAAATTTTAATATTTTGCGATTTTGAGATGAAAATGAGTATTGACGCCCGTGTACGGGATTTTTCGGTAGTTTGACCACAAATGCACCACCTTGCGCGGAAGCATGACATGTGTTAGATTGCGGATCGCGATTCCCACGTGAAGTGACAATTTTGGGGGTTGCTCATTAGGAGTAGTTTGTCAGCCCAACGCTAGCATTGGATATAGCCTACCTATGTACAAAATTTGACGATTATAGCCAGTGTTATGAGTGCCGGGTAAATTATCCGGTAATTTACGTGTGTACCGGTAACTTAAAATTTTCAAGCACTCGGTAGCCTATAGTTTAGGAACACTAATTGTCTATCAAATGCATTTGATAGCATTTGATAGACTATCTAATCATTTTGGTTCCTGTTTGTCTGTCTGTGTGTGTATGACTGTCCACACATCGGTTGTCGAACGATTACGTCCGCAATTCTTGACCGATTTTCACTAAATTTTGCATGCCGCTCGGAAATTTGTTTGTTTCGAAGGCAATTGTTACTTTGACAAACTGAAAGGTAGATTACCGATTTTAGAGATGTGCCAAATTTCCGATTTCGGCAGTTTCGCGATTGTGGTGGACATATTTTTCCACGGATCGTCACAAAACCCCAACTAAGATATAACTAATCAGCGTTGACTTTGTATTCGGCGGTCAACGAAACAGGAAATAGAATTCGGATTTTAAAGAGGTGCAAATTTCGGTTTTGGTATCGATTTCATCTGGTCTAGAACGACTACACACGTAATGCTTTACCATTTTCCATAAAACATTGCGTATATATACGGCTCCGAAATGTGGTCTGCTAGATGCTTGTTGTTTCTGGGACAAACCGGAAGTAGGTTACCGATTTTAGAGGTGTGAAAATGCCCGTTTTTTAGTTTCGCCATAGTGGTGGACATATTGTCCCACAGATCGTCACAAAAACCGAACTGCAGTATAACTAATCAACGTTTACTTTGTACCCTGTGGTCAGTGAAACCGGAAATAAAATTCGGATTTTAGAGAGGTACAAATTTCGGTTTCGGTATCAATTTTATCTGGTCTAGAATAATTACGTACGCAATTCTTTACCATTTTCCATAAAACTTTGCGTACGGCTCGGAAATATGGTCGGCTAGATGCCTGTTGTTTATGAGACAAACCGGAAGTAGGCATACAATTTTAGAGGTGTGCGAATTTCGATTTTGGCAGTTTCCCAATTGCGCTTGCCATGTTTTTCCACGGATTGTCACAAAAATTCAAACTGATTTAAAACTAATCTGCATTGACTTTATCTCGTGTGTATCAACGAAATCGAAAATAGAAATTGATTTTAGGAATGTGCAAAATTCGATTTTGGAACAGTTTCGCGATTGTCGTCGTCGTTGTCGTCGTTAGCGTGTAGTCGTCGAGGACAGTTGCGTCGCTCCACGATGACCGCGTCTGACAGCGTCTCTCCACACATCGGCTGGGGGGCGTTGGCTGTCGTGGACTTATTTTCCCTCGGATCGTCTCAAAAATCTGACCTGAGTAAAAACTAATCAATGTTGACTTTGTACTCGGTGGTCAAAAAAACCGGAAACATAATTCGAATTTTAGAGAGGTGCAAATTTCGTTTACGGTTTCATTCGTTCTTAAACGATTACGCATGCAATTCTTTACCTGATATCACAAAATTTTGCGTGCGGCTGCGAAATGTGGTCGGCTAGTCAATTATTGTTTCTGTGACAAAGCGGAAGTAAATATTCGCATTTTTCAGTTTCGCGATTGTGGTGGACATATTTTTTCACGGATCGTCACATAAACCCCAAATTAAGTATAACTAATCAGCGTTGACTTTGCATTCTTAGGTCAATGTAACCGGAAATAAAATTATTCGGATTTTAAACATGTGCAAATTTCGGTTTCGATATCGATTACATCCGGTCTAGAACGATTACGTGCGCAATTCTTTACCATTTTCCATGAAACTTTGCGTACGGCTCGGAAATGTGGTCTCCTAGATGCCTGTTGTTGATGAGACAAACCAGAAGTAGGTTACCGATTTTAGAGGTGTGCAAAATGCCCATTTTATAGTTTCGCGATTGCGGTGGACATATTTTTCCACGGATTGTCACAAAAACCCCAACTGAAATATAACTAATCAGCGTTGACTTTGTACTCGGTGGTCAACGGAACTGGAAATAGAATTCGGATTTTAGAGAAATGCAATTTTCGGTTTCAGTATCAATTTCATCCGGTCTTGAACGATTACGATCGCAATTTTTTACCATTGTCCTCAAAACTTTGCGTACGGCTCAGAAATGTGGTCGGCTAGTTGCCTGTTGTT
>Ga0209363_1000811_pt1 | contig 13511 bp, 8 predicted proteins | sample WorMetexBAHAMAS3_FD_187385 | JGI IMG/M metagenome (GOLD analysis project Ga0209363, IMG submission 187385) | Marine gutless worms symbiont microbial communities from Max Planck institute for Marine Microbiology, Germany - Inanidrilus exumae... | ecosystem: Host-associated > Annelida > Digestive... | reverse complement strand
AGCCTCCCCAGGGTCGGGCAAAATGATTTTTTTCGGGCAAAATTGATTCAGCCCCCCTTAAAAAATCGGCCCGTACGCCTATGATGTTATCAACGCGAGCTGGACACGCAACAGCGTATGAACACAATGTTGCACTTCTGGTGGATTACGGATGTTTGGCCAGTGTAGATTGCTTGTTTTTGTGTCTTTTTTGTTTTTGCGTTGCAGCCTTATCACGCGTAGATGCAATTAGTTCAATCCAACGCCGACGATTTGTCGCTCGCTAGACCGTGAACTAAACAGATTAACAGTCATGAAGAGATTAGGTTTATGCTATTAACTATTGATAAAGCACCGAAAAGGAGCATTATTGTTCACTTTTTGTGAAGGATTTAAGAAAACCTCTACATAATAGACGAACGGCTACGGAGTAGCACACACGATTTTTACCACGCGACGCTGTGCAAGCGCGGTGATGCTGTCATCGTGTGTCCGTCAGTCTGTCTGTCACAAGCCGGAGTTCTACAAAGACGGTTAAACCTAGGATCACGCAGACGACGCTATACGATTGCACAGGGATTCTAGTTTATTAATGCCAGACCTCGGCGAAATTCCAACGGCGTGATAATATCTCGTTAACGGTGCAAGAGAGATATAACTGCAATGAAACACTAATAGGAAATCGTATGTGGCCTATCGAATGGCACCATTGCCAATACCCTTGAATGACCTTGTAGGTCACGTTTGCTGTTTGAAATCTTTCTAACTCCCATATCTCGTAAAACATAGCACGAATTTACTAACATAGCGCGTCGCGCGGTCCCTCTGCAGTAGCAGAGCTTCTTGTTGTCAGTTGAAAAACCACGAAGAAGACTGCCAGATCGATGGAATGTGTGAAAGGTGGCAAGTATGGCGTCCGCTGATACAATGAACCCGTCTTTGCTGCCACAGCAGCCGCAGCAGCAGCAGCAGCCGCGTTGTTGCAAATAACCATTACCGGGATGACGTCTCATCGAGCGACGTTAATGCACCGTCGAACGATACGATGGGAATTCAATTCTCGTCTCAGAAGCTTGACGAAGAGCGACCGCTGTCGACCGCCAGCTATGAATGAACTATGCTTATAGATCGCAACACAAAATCCGTGGTATGTGTTCGCGCAGTGCCGCATGTTTGTCAGCTTTGAGCAAGCACATATAAAGTTGACATTTAAAATGCAATGAATATGAATATGAATGCTAAGTGACGGGAGCAGTTGATCAGTTTGCCAATAATTATTGACTTAATGTTGACTTACCACTTTGTTCTTCTACCGCACATAAACTGTATCAAAAGTGCTAACTTTTTCTTGCTATAACTTCGACTTGCATTAAACGATTTTGATAGTTTTTCGTAGACGGTATGTTCTGTTATTTAATACTGCCTGGTTGCAAATCCTACTTTCCACCTAGCCGCTTATGTGCGTCTACGCTAACAATTTACCATTGAAAGCTAATACATAACAAGCTCCTCTCACTTACCTTCAAAGTCCTTCCAACCTGCACCCAACCTCCATATTTTCATAACCTCATCTATTCTGTTTAACGTCCTCGCAGCACTAGTCTCGCTCTTCATCTCTCGTTACTCTCGCTCGGCCACGACAGCATTCTCGCTAAAAATAACGCTTCAACTTGTCTCTCGAATCAACTCGCTATGTCTCTTAGTCAACCTTATTCCAGTACCAGTTTCTCTACTCCCAACTCACCTTCCTTCATCTATCACTTTTTCTTCTTCTGATTCACCACTCTGCTCATGCATAAGTCCCTCACTCTTTTACTTCCGGCTTACAGATTACCTGTTTCACTAATCCTTCCCCCTGTCGTTACAATTCCGCCCCAGACTGCTTTCACTGACTATCACCCGGCCCATTTCTTCTGAGCTAACAGATTTTTTATATATTTTTCTTTATTTCCCATTTTTGGTGCCGAGCGCTTAATAAATCTGGCCTTTCGTCAACGTTTGAGCGCACGTAAATATACCATCTCATATCGTATCATATCGTATCGTATAGACCTACTATACGTGTGACATACGACAACGCACCTGTGCATCGCGCTTGCGATACAGTTTAGCTGCTGTAATAGCAGGAAATACACTGTAGGCTAGCAGAGTTGATCCCTGGCTACCAGACGCTCCGAACCTAACCACAGTTGAATACCGAGTTTGGAGACTGATGCAGTAACGTGCGTACAAGACATGAGTGATGATTTGAAGCAGCATGTTATTGACATTTCGACAAACATCTCACCGAGAGTCGTCGATATAACTGTTGATCTACACGTACCATTGAAACCAAGTACTTAAGTATCAAAGTACTTAAGTACGTACTTAAGTAAATTTACAGTACTTAGGTACTTTTACATAAGTACATTTTACAAGACGTACTTAGTACTTGTACTTTAAGTATACTTCGAAGCATGTACTTAAGTAAAAGTACCGTACTTAAGTACAATTCTGGTACTTATAGCTGTTGCAAACTGCTTACTAACTTACAGAAAGTTACATACAATATAGGCCTAAAGTACTTTTAGCATGAAACGTGGTAGTTGTATTTAAGTAGCCTACGTTTGGAGAGTACTTGTGGTATCACTGTGATACTATCGCCTTGTTATTATTATTAAGTTATTATCTGGAAAAAGTTGTGTATAAAAGTCGGTTAACTATAACGGCCTTTCTGTCTAGTTACTAGACAGAGAGGCTACAATAATGCCTGTTGGCTCACGCTGACTTTGAATCATCGAGATTATCTTGTCTTGTCAGCGAAATGAAAACCTGCTTGAGTACTGACATCCACTCATCGTTCTTAAGATTACTTTTACAACACCTTGTCCTTCATTCAACAGATGACTGAATATGATTATAAGTTTAGCTATGCACGATCTGCAACCAATGCCTATCACAGCAGAACAGATAATACTGTTCTTTAGTCTACCGGTCAGCAATCTAACGACTGCGTATAATATTGCTACATTACTGAAACTTGGGAAATGTTGCATACGACTAGCGTCGTCAATCGAAATATATCGGTGCCACTGTAAGGGTCGACTTGGTTCAGAGGAGATGACTGCGACTCACCAAACTAGATAGGATGCTGTTTTTCTCTCACCCGGTATCAAAATTTTGTTGAACATTCTGTAGTTTCGTATGAAATATAGTTCGATCGTCCGATAACGTAACTTACCGGATGCGCGTAAACGTAAAGCCTCGTTAACATCGCTCGAAATGAATTGAACTCGTCCATGTGTTCACCGTTATTTTTTATTTTTACCGACAATGAAAAATGTAGAAAAATGGAATATGAATGTCCATTTTTCATTTTTTCACCATGAAGTGGAAAACGAAAAATAGACTTACGTCAACGGAGTAAACCTGTCATCTAGCGAATGACTCCATACACAACGTCACAATAGATTTACGATAATTTCTCATTAAGTGCTCAATGCAAAGGAAAATTACGACATTTAAGATATGCAAAAACATGCTTTAAGGGGAAATCATTCAAACGTGATGACAAAATGATAAATATCGGTGATATAACTGGTTACGTAAAACGCCAGTTTGAGTGTGAATACAAAAATGGACATTCATATTCTATTTCCTATTTTGAGTAAAAATCAAATTAACGATAGATACACGGACCCAAGTTCAGTCAGTAATGCTCAGCTCGTGCAACGGGAACAAGGCTTAACATTTAGGCTACATAAGAGAATTAATATTAACTATAAGAAAATTAATAATTAACTAATAGCAATAGCAGCTTTGCGTTCGCAGTGATCTCACCATGAAAAAAAAACATCCGTAAAACGGGAATAATTCTCAAGCGCAATGCAAACGGCAATAAAGTAATCCGGTGAGGCGTGTGGAATAATTAGAGATGGCCGGTCGGTGGGCGTTACTGTGCGAAATTGGACAGCTGCAACAATGCCGTCGCTGACTATGTGACCGGCGCGGCAGGACACCGGATCGTCGGAACTTCATCAGAACGTCATCAGTGGATTCAGCGGCTGATGACAGTGACGAACCGGTAGCTACGTGCCGTGCCGTGCCGTCCTGCTGGGCGTCAACCGTGTCCCGTTGTCCCTCGCTGCCAGTCGCTGTCGTCTCCTACTAAGCCAGCCTCGTCATAGACAGGCACACTCTCGTCGATCACGTGACCACTGATCTATTGCGCTATCGATTTATTTCCGATTACTGTATTCTCTGGTCGTAGGAGCACGCAATGATTTCAAATCGATCATACCGGGTATCCGAAACCATGGCATAACTGTTATGACATAACTGCGCCACAGAAGAATTATCGATAACGTACTGCAAAATAATGCAGTAGGTCTAATACTAAACTCACGACTTACAGCTACCGATTAATACTAGTATTACTAAGGAAAGCCAAAGGAATAAAAACAGCGCTGAGCGAACAGCTGAAAGTGTATAAGAGTTGCGCAAATTTTTAAATGGCAGTTTCTCAAAGGCCAATCGTGAAACAGAAGTGTTGATGGACATTTTTAAAGACATAGCAAAACGATTCGCTTTCCAAAACGCGTCGTTTTGCTATAATCTCTAGAGATTTTTTATAAACATTTCTATTTCAGGACTGGCTTTTGAGTAACTGCCATTTACAACTTTACAACACATTATTCAGATCATTTTAAAACTAAAAATCAGAAGCGATTTTTTGTCATTTTGCGTGTTTCCTGTTGCAATAGCACTGTCGCGACATTTACGGTAGACCCTAGCCTATAATGTTTAGTGACTTGAAATATCGTTTACCAACCGACAGAAGTTGCGTAGCTTACTGTGCCAGCTGCGTGACCAGACTTCAAAGACGCAAATAAATACATGAAGATAAAACATAAAATTAGTCAAATAACAATATTTTACCGTAACATTAAATTGCTAGAAGAAAGCAAAAATGGGAAGGCCTCGATCGAGACCGGTCTCGAGATTAAAATTTTGGTATCGGTCTCGAAGATTTGGTTTCGGTTTCGGTCTTGACAGCGACAACGACGACAACGACGACACACACTCAATCGCGCCTACTCTGACGACGTCTGCGGCGCCGGAACCTGCAGCGGCAGATGCAGCAGTCACAGAAGCCGACTGCTGTGAAGTTTGCCTCGTGGCACCACGTGAGGGTTTCGCACTAGTCCTCTGCGAACATACTCGCTTTTGTGACAGTTGTGCGAACCGGATGGTTGGCTACTCTCAACAGCTGTCCCGGTAGTACCGTATACAAACATGGCCGTGGTCATGCGTATCTTCATCCGAGCCTATGCATGTTCGCTTAACACTTATACGTACTGTGCACCACGGACAGTCACATTGCGGTAGGCTTTGTCGTGCGACGATGCGCTTTATAAATTGACATTTACAACAACAATGTCTGACATTGCTATTAGTGTACTAATTTCCGAACAAGAGTAACAAGAGTTGCACAGTTTGTCAGGTCAGTTGCAAACCAATCACCGTCTCTTAGTGCCAATTATAAATGTATAACAATTTTGAGCGTACCTGAATAATTTCATAACTGCACAATAACACATTACATTATTATTATTATTATAATGGAAATACACAGAACGATTTACATTTAATTACAAAAATTTAATTACCATATTTACGAACGCTTACGAAGTGTAATAGCCTATGCTACACCAGATTTCACGTTGATCGAGTCCGTAGTTTTGCCATTGCGAAATTTCATCGTATCCGAAAACCAAAGTAGTTGAAAGTAATCTCAGTGTGAATAACACACACACACACACACAAATCACACGTAGTGCAGACGAACTAGCTTCGACGACAAAGCACTGAATGTAGCAAAAACTGGTTGGAAAAAACTAAACGGCCTACAGTGGATCTCGGGACTCATTGCAATATAGGCTCGAACAGCGCGTGCTAACTGGTCAATTATCCAGCCTCTGCAGCGTATGATGAATGCATCTGCTCGCGTCATCATGAATCTGTCGATACGCGACCGACCATGTCAAACCAGGGCCGAAGGATCTGCATTGGCTGCCAGTCGAGCAGAGAATCGCGTACAAACTCTGTCTACTCATGCACTTAATTCACATCCGACAGGCACCGCAATATTTGATCGACTGTGTAGCTACAGTTTCCGAAGCGGGCAGCAGATAAAGGCTGAGGTCAGCTGATACTGTAGACGATTTTGTCCTGCCATGGAAGGACAAGAACTAAATTTGGCAAACGTGGTTTCTGCTATACTCTGGTCTAGCTGCCTGGAACAGGCTTGCGTCTGATCTCTACGATCTCACTGACGCTAATACATGAAAATGGCGCAAAGTGTACTTTCTGAGCGTGCATGCTTTCGTGACTTTTGTGGGGCGCTCATGGACGTTTCGAAGATCGCCATTCTACTGACCTTACATTGTATTTGTATATTGTATTTGCAAAATTTGTATGAAAAATGTGTCAAATGTGTTTTTTGAATTAATTCAAGTTAGCTCATGTTTCGTTACTGAAAACGCTGCTAAAGCGTTTAAACAATAGTTATCGTTTAAATTATTAAACGTTTAAACTCCTGAAACTCTAGTCGAATGCTTAACTCGACGCGCAGTGCTTTGGCTGCTGTTCTCTGGCGAGTGACATTACGAAACGACATCGTGTAATTTTCGCTTTCTTCTGGAGGCTGTAGCGCCCGAATCAAAAAAAGTCAACGACAAAAGGCACATGCTTGTGATGTTTTCTAACTCTAAAATTACTCATGACGCCTGAAATTGTAGCGTTTGAACTGTACGCTGCGCACAAGCACCCCACCCAAAGTTCCAAACGCCCAAATATTGCGTTTTTGGGGCCTGCAAAACTCTATGTGCAGAAATTTGGAAAGTTTTCACGTCGGTTACCACCGACACATCGATTCACGTCTGCTGTTTCAAAAACGGTCGAATTCCGTGCAGGATAAGTGGCCGAAAGGCTGCGCTGTATTCTTATACCCTGTCCAAAGTACATATGTTTGTGCCGTTTGGTGGAACCCCCAGGGATGATTTCCCCGAATATTTTGTGTAATACCCCACTGTCGTTTCTCACTTATATTCCGAGTTTTGTCCCAATCGGTTCAAGTTTGGGTTAGTCATAGCTGAAAAAATCCTTCAGCGGCCTGCCAAAGTAATTGCAAAGGTCTAATAGGCTCTTCGAGCGCATAAGTATCCGAGATCGTATTTGTTATTCCGAAGCTTAAAATGAGATGCATGGTAGACGTATTGGCCCTTAGTGATCAGCTGCAGTTTCAGAGCTGCCGAAAACTGATGTGCACCGTGGGATGACGCACATATGGGGCCCGTCTGCGGGCCAACTGTTTTACCCTGTGGGCTGTTTTTGCTCTCCCCTATGTATATGTACATTTCTCAGAGTCAGCGACAAAATTTCAATCTCTGACACCGGCAATCAGCTCAAGCAAGCAAGATAAGTGCCAAGTCTCTGTTGTTGGCTGTTGATTCACACCAGAGTTGTAGCACTAATGTTGCGAGATGCTTTTTCAAGAAGCTACTTCGACAGCGAACAGTGAACAATAGCGACATTTCTCTTTCCGTAGATAATAGCAAAAATTAAGGATTGTTTATTGATAGAGCAGATAAGCACGCGCAGTAGGCCTACTATTCCTTTTTTCGTGTGTTGTACACTGTGTCTCAAACAAACAAAAACTTAACATTTTGTCGTCGGCAAAATGTAGACAGATTTTCAAAATTCTTTCACAACGAATTGAAGTATTGACAGCAGATTGGGCTGTTGCGTAGGCTGCGCGCAACACCTCAGTCAATTCGTTCAATTCGATGACATCATGGAACCTCCGCTGATCCTCCAAAGCTGAAAATGAAATGCACGGTAGACGTATTGGCCCGCTAGTGATCAGCTACAGTGTCAGAGCTGCCAAAAAACTGAGATACAGCTGCTGCTGCATTGTTTTCCACACCTTGTAGTCATTAGGATTCAGATCTAAGCTATTTAACGAACATGTGTGTAAGGTGCAAAAATACTGTTAAAATCAGCATAATTGGAATAAGTTTCACAAGGCAGTGCACAAACATATTTAAGGCAATGTGTCAAATCTTACAACAGTAAAAATCCCGAAAATCGGTCTACATTTGCGGACGGTATGATCAAAAATCAATTGTGACTTGATTTTTTCCAGACACAGTGTATCGTAGCCATCAACACCGGCAGTAAATCTGGCAGGCAAGCGTTGAAATTTCATTTAGTACTCGGTGTTCGCGCAAGTGGCGAACGACTGTTGACGACGGCGGTCGACGACCGACTGACTGACTGACTGGCGACAATCTTCGGAACCGTTCGGAACGCGCAATCGCGCAAATTGGAGAACGCCCGGAAACTTGGCGTCCGGCGTCACCGGCTCGTGTTTCGCTCAATTCGTTCACTTGCGGTGTTCAGCGGCTAGTACCGGAAACCTCATGGGTCTGCGTACTACACAGTGCATTTGCGCCACTTATCAACGTCAGTTTTCATTTCCTCACACTATACCGGCAAATCACCGGCAAATCACCGCCATTATCGTCTGTTGTATCGCTTTGTAAAACACTCGGCGTTGTTCATGCCCACACGGCAGCCGAGTGTTCAATAGTCACAGTTTTCACAATTTACAGTAGCGTAACTATTTCTATCAGAGAACTCTCCTCTGCAAATCCTGATGCTCAGTATTTACACAGGCAAATGTTTTATTATTTTCACGCTATCATCGTTTCTTGGCAACATAAGGGCCACACGGCCTCTTGCAATGTGCACATAGGTACCATGTTCTCCAAATGCTGTGTATTATCACTTGGCAAGTATCATTCTGGACCAGTACTATTGTTTACAATGAATGATCATAATACACTTTCAGTTGAGCAGGCGGTCGATTTAGGTGTCACCGTTGATAGGGAAATGAAATTCCCACTTCACATAGCCAATATATCTCGCAAAGCACACAAAAAAGCTAAGTTAATCATTCGTTGTTTCCATTCAAAAAACATCCATGTCATTAGTAGCATCATATAAAGTGTATGTCAGGCCGATTTTGGAGTACTCCTTTGTTTCGTGGAATCCACATCTCATAAAAGATATAAAAGCTCTCGAAAGCGTCCAAAGACGCTTCACAAAAAGGCTCCCGGGCATAGAAAACTAACATATCATCAGCGTCTCAGTATACTAGAATTAGATAGTCTTGAGTTACGTCGTGTGCATGCTGATTTATTATTTACCTACAAGCTGGTGTTTGGTTTAATAGACGCTAGTCTGCGTGACTTTTTCATACAACGCTTTAACGAATCTAGAGGAAGTCACTATTAAAAATTGTACCTCCCAACCTGCAAATCAAACATTAAGATCTAATAGTTTCAATTGCCAAGTCATACAAAAATGGAACTCACTCCCAAGTTGCACTGATTTTACATCACTTAAAAGATTTCATAAATCCATGGCCTCTGAATTACTGCTCCTATATTGTAAGGTATTTTTATCTAGTTGTTCGTGTTGCGTATAGACAGTTTTATGTGTTTTCTATTTTATAATCATGTGTAGTTTAAAAGATTTCTATATGTATTTCATGCATATCAATGTAAGTCGCCGATCGGTCCTTTTGTTCAATAAATTGATTGATTGATGTTAAGGCGCGTTTCCACTCAAAGTGATGTGATGTGATGTGATGCAACGCGGATTTAGCTCCGCCTCCCTGTGCATGCGTAAAGTTGTCAAACAAAGTGGCGAGTATAGACTACAGTCTTGTAATTGATAATTTTAAGGAATTAGAAATAGCAGCATTCCTACTTGTTTGTGCGGGCATTTTAACTTTGGCCCGGGACAGCGGCGACGACGACAACATCGATATTGGGTTCACAGAAGTATTCGTGAAAGACACACCTACGGGGAGTACCATGGTCTCGTATGTACACTGCGTCAGCCTGCTGACAGAGATCGATTTACACAAGGATGTCCGTCAAGCAGTTCGATTTCCTGCTGGAGTTGATACGTCCGGTGATCAAGGACGATACTCTTTGGCGGCGCGCACTCGAATCAGAACTCAAGTTGGCAATATGCCTTAGGTATCCACATTATTAGTCCGCATCAAATGCACGAAATGCATGATGCGGCCTTTTCTTATGCATGATCCGGTAGCGTGGTCCGTCTGTCAGTCTGTCTGTCTGTCACACGGATGAGCTGTGCAAAAACGGCTGGACGGATCGAGATGCCGTACAGGGTAGGGACTCCTGTTGACCGGTATAGGCCGTAGTATACCGGTCACTAAAAAGCATTAAAATAATTTAAATAGTACAACGCTAAGAATACTTGAGTAAAAATTGCATAACACACATAACATTGTAGGCATACACAAGACTATTGCCGACGGACGACGACGTATAAAACAATACTGGCCCATTAGGCGGGCCAGTAATAACGTACGTTAAAATACGTACGTACGTTTACAAATGCCATATATACGCCAGAGCCACGACTTTAACAACGCCCATACCGGTTCCTGCATTGTGATTGGCTGCAAGATCGTGCAAGCTTGAGAAAAAATAAACATGTTATTTTTTGGTTGCGCTCGCATCGCGGCAGCACTTGTGAACACCGCATAAGTCGGTTTCTCAGCTGATGTGTCCTGCAGCTCTCTGTCTGTCTGTGTGTCTGTGTGTCTGCATCTTTCTCGTTTTGTGTATTTCTGCGAACTATTCGGCGATTGACTATATGCTATGCATCGTCGAGTAGCAGCTGTTGTGTTTCGCGCCGAGCACACACGACTGAGCAGGCGATGCCGCCGCCGCGACGTCACACGATGGAATAAAGATTCTACCGCCGCGATGGCCAGCACGTTATGGGGTTCTCTTTAGAATAAAACAACTTTGGACCTAGATATTTGGCGTGGTCATTCATCTTGACCTTATCTAGGCGAAGTTCCGATGTCAATGTTCAGGGTTCGCATGATAAAAAAAATTCGGCTGTGAATATATCAGTCGACTGATGGAAAAGTGAGAGTGAATTTGGGAAAAAGTTATGGTGCATTACGGGAAAATGCCAGCGGCGACAGCATTGCGCCGATTTCAATGTGGCATGGCAAGGGTATGGGCGGTACCGAGTACTATTGCTGTAGTTCTTTGTGTGGTGCGACCTTGAGTGAGGGCTTTCTAGTTCGTCAGCACGTCAGCAGGTTGATTAATATCTCGTTATGTATTGAAAATAATGCAACATTAGATTATAGTTACAATCGAACACTAACGGCAAGTCATAGCCTATGTGATCTATCTAACACGGACATTATTGATCAATTTGAGTGACCTTTGAAGATCCCTTATCTACGAGAAAGCTATCTATGGCCAACGTCTATAACAAGTGTTCATAGTAATTTGGCAAAAGGCCGCATCGCCGTCTAGTCACCGCTTGCGGCGGCGAATGCATTCGTCTGCCGCGTGCGCTGGGCAGGCACATGCACCAATGGCGGCAGGCGAACTGAAACTGATATCCCAATCCAGGGACTAGTTGCAGAAAACTGAGCCATAAATTAAACATAAATATGATAAATTAATTGAAGAGTACAGGCATGCAAAAATGGCTAGTTGGACAGGAGAACCATGTCAAAATTATAGATCCAAGAATTTTTGTTATAGTTTTACCTGAAGAACGTTAAATGCAAAACCATTAAAATAAAATATTAGTGATTAAAGAAATATTTCTTGGCTTCTACCCTTTTGTAAGCAGACAGCATCTCGCATGCTCGCTGTCGCTATTATACATCCAACCAAGGTTACGCGCGTTAGGGCAGTTACGGCGCAGTGCGGGACAGTGGTGGAGGTATGCGCTCTATCGAGTGCGGAGTGCACCAGTTATAGGCAGGGTTGAAAGAACTTCGAAAACATAATTATGGCGAATAAAGTTGAATATATAATAAAGGCCTAGGCCAATAAATATTTCAGAAAATTAGTAGCGCATAGACTACAGTGTACTGAATTACCCATCAACCAATTAATTACTGGATTAATAAAAAAAGTCGACAGGCCGCATCTATTTACATTTTACAACAAAAATTCTACACTGTTTGACGGAACGATAATATTGACCGGATAAATTCACAGATGCGACAGACGTTGAATTTGGTGTCGTCGGGCCGGGGAGAATTTAAAGAGCCTTTATTTTTTAGGAATTGTTGGGAAATTTCTTGTAGCGATGATTTTATTTTCATTAACTAGGAATGATCTATCGATATCTGCAACATGTATTCGTAAAGAGTCGTAGTTTAAATAATTAATTTTGTAGATGTATTTTAGGCCTACATTAGATGGGCAAATAAGGTGTCATCACAAAACATGTTCGTTATTAAAACGCTTACAAAATTCAACTATAGTCAAAAACTATAATACAAACAATCAAACAGAAACAGTATGACTTAGGAAAAAATAAGGAAAGGAAATAAAGAAACTAACAGTTTAAGACAAGTAGCAAAAAATGTTATAGCCTAAACGTATTGAACCGTGTGAATAAAACAAACATATTAATAGCAATTTTCAACTATGTTCTTATGATAAAATTGTTATTATATTATAGGTTGTTTTTGCTTGAGAGGTGGTACTCTGCCACGACGTCTTTGTCGGAGGTTGCGCATCGTGGTCGATAACCATAAAGCAACCGATGGAGTACGTGCTTTGAACTAGTTGTAATGCCTTCATTACACTTTGCACTCGTGTTTTTCTTTCAAAAATTAGCTCTGATACCGTCCAACAACGTTCTGAGATAACCACGGCGACAGAAAATAGGTTACTGTAATCAACTGTCTGCTTCTCTTCGTCAACCTAAGCCAAGTTCCATTATCTCTAACTCACTTCTTCCTACGCCTATCACATCGACTTCCCCTGTTATTTTACCGCTCTCGTCACCCGTAACTCCTCATTCTTTCAGCGATTTAGAGGCTTTGCGTTTATGCGCTATATAAATCCACGATTGATTGACATTCACCCCCGGTTTACATTTTTCGCGAACTCTTCCTACTGTAGACTCTGTTCATCTTCCTTCATCGGTTCTGCTTCCATGGACTATCCCAGACTACCCGGACCGTATCTTCTCAGCTATATTTTTTGTTTTTAGTCATTTTCCTTATTTTTTCTGTTTTTGGTTCCATGCGGTAGATTAAACACGTTAAACATGCCGTATCGTATCGTATCGTAGTTGCATGTCGTTGAGAATACGATACGATACGGTATATTAACGTGCGCTCAAAAGCTGACGAGATGGCCGGCTTAATCTAGCGCACGGCACAGAAACGAAAAAGATATGGGGGAAAATAAAAACAAAAAACGAGTAGCTCAGAATCAGAAGAAACGGTTTAGGCAATAGTCCTTGAAGGCAGTCCGGGAGGAAGAACTGAAACTACGGGGTAGGATATGTGAAACAGGTAGATCGCTCATCCAGCCTACACTAACCTGTATCGGTAAGTTGTCGTTGAATTTGATGGAATGCCGACGTGGGATCGTTATCGTCGGACCATTCGCCGT
>Ga0209363_1000810_pt1 | contig 13511 bp, 9 predicted proteins | sample WorMetexBAHAMAS3_FD_187385 | JGI IMG/M metagenome (GOLD analysis project Ga0209363, IMG submission 187385) | Marine gutless worms symbiont microbial communities from Max Planck institute for Marine Microbiology, Germany - Inanidrilus exumae... | ecosystem: Host-associated > Annelida > Digestive... | reverse complement strand
CGCCAAAGGCGTCGAGGGGGTGGGGAATGAGGAGGGGTATCCCCCGCCGCAGCCGACTAGAGGGTCTGGGGGAGCGTCGTAAGCTCCCCTAGCGGGGTCCGGGGCGGAGCCCCGCCCGAAAACGAATTTGGTGCATTTCAGCTTTACAATATGACACCTGGTGGCAACAATTTTAATGATTTTCCTGAGAATCCACTTACCAAATTGCGTGCAGTTTAAACAGTAGGCCTATTAAGGCAAAGTGGTTTACAGGAGTCTGTGGGGCAGTTATTAAGAAACCCTTGGCTACGGGTCTATTTGTGTTAATATGCGTAATTGATGTTGGCCTACATTATTTTTGTTCAACTTCAATCATTGGTTGTCATTTCCACACATGCTGATAGGCAGAGTGTCGATATGTCAATTACTGTTTGTTTGTTTGTTCGTTTGTTTGTAAATTTGTCACTTTGTACGGTTACGGATTTCTCCGCCGGGGATAAAGCTAGCGGCGTCAAATTTTGCACGATGGTTTATGGGCGTCCTGGGCATGGAATCTCCCATTTTGGGGAACTTTGCTCCCCCAGAAGCCCAAAATCCGACGAATCGGTGCCCGTTTTGAAAATTTTTTTTTTCAAAAAGGGCACCGTATCAAAGGGGCGGGTGTCCGGACTCCCTGGATCCGCCCCTGGAATACTGGTCAGAGCTGGCGGTAATGGGTAGCCGCCATCTTTTCTTCACATCAGTGTCATCAACATAAAACTAAATCTCTGTAAAACAGCCAGTTGTAAGGGACGACAACAGAATAACACAGCCAACAATTTATGTACCATTTATATCTAAACTGGACGATGACTAAATATGGGTCGAAGGGATAGGACAGACACTGTCTGTTTATGGAAAGGTAACAGCCAAGCTACAGCCGCTTCCAGCTACTTAAAGATCATATCTCAGAATTGCTGACAGACAACACAGGGTTCGTACAGACATTAAAATGCTTTTTTCCAGGACTTTCCAGGACTTGCAAAGACCAAATTCCAGGGTTTTCCAGGACTCAAAAATCCTTTTTCCAGGACTTTCCAGGACATGTTCCATTCACAAACGTGGGTTGCATGAGGCCGAAAAAGTGCATATACAAAATCAGTTATCAGTGTATCTGCATTACAGTAAAGAAACAGAAATGCAATATCTGCGGTTATATAATTGTACTCCAATGAACCCAGATTAGTTCAACAAGTTCATGAGATGGAAATGTAATTGCTTATTGCTTAGCGACTACTCAAACCAGAACTAACGATTCCAGAAACGCTGGTTTACAATTCCAGGACTTTCTAGGATCTGTACCAACCCTGCAGCATGATAGCTGCAGAAGCAATGGCATTCAACGACAAAACACAGACGAAAACCGACAACAGTGAGAATGCTAACTTTCCTCCGGCGTGTGGAACAGCTGCTCGTCCTCCTCCAGCAACAATCTTCTCTCAGCCTCTCGCTCCTCCAGAGCCTTCTGTGCAGCTGCCAACACACGCGCAGACAGCGAGCTACATTCACTTGCTGCCTCGGACGGGTGCAGACAGCGAGCTACATTCACTGCCTGCCTCGGACGGGCTCCGGGACGGTAATGCGCCGTGATTCACATGCTGATTTAGGCACTACATAAATCGTTTGTTTGTGTTTACTTAGCTTTATTCCTTCCTCGCTCACTTTCTTCCCTACTTTCTTCTTTCCTTGTGCTTTCTTCCTTACTTATTTACTTCCTTACTGATTTACTTCCTGACTTATCTATCTACTCCTTCCAGAATACATCCGTTCCATTTCCAGGTCGGAGGTCGTAGAAAGCGACCAAACCTGGCTTTAGTTTTTTTGTGTATTAATTTTATGTTGTAGTATATTTTGTTACAGACGCATATTTGCTTCGGTTGTGTTTATTTTCTTTTTTTCAGTACTAGATGGCGCTACCACCGGCCGAGGCAGTGGACATCTGATTGCTGATTACTACTCATTTATCGAGCCCAAAAGGATGAAAGGCTGAGTTGGCCTGGTTGGTGGACTTTCAGCAAACGGTTTACGCACATAAGTGGTCACCCATCAGCTGCAGGTCGAGCGCAGGACAGGGAAAGTTCGCCGGTGAGACCGGCATTCCACCACTGTGCCACGCAACCAACCAACGCAAGATGTATCTGAGGTCCAGAGGGCAAGTTTCCCCAGCTGAGTCAGTGCTGTGCATTCCTTCAGTGCTCTGACAGTTTGCTGGGTGATATGACCAGCATTTGGCCGGTAAAAATTATCTCCATTTAACTGGAGCAGACACCGACCGCAATTTGATTGAGTTAAGGTTTTATTTCGCACACTACACAAAATAGGTCATTTTGGAAACGTTCTTCTCAGCCGATCTCTTGGCTTAGTATTGAAACGACCACATTTTATTCCCATCAATTAACAGGCTGTCAGTAAACAACACAACAAGTTCATCAGTTTTGCACCAATGCATTAATAATTTCCGTATTCTGGTTGGCTTCTATAATTCAGTCTTAAATAGAGCAGTCTCAAACAGAACTGTACGTTTATTTGCCTAACGTTATCATCAACTAGAAAATATCTATCAGCATTCAACAAGCAAGAATACAAACATCCGTAAACAATCAATGATGGCAAACGTACACGAATGCATGAGAAATGCTATTAAATATGGTCAGGATAAATTAGCTTTCAAACGGTAGCAGAAATACATGCTTATTACAGACAACAACAGACAACACTAAATACAGAAAAACCAATGAAAAGGCAAGGGATTTCATCAAGTGATAATAGTAAAAAATACTTGCCCCAAGCTTCCCGGCAAGTCTGTTCCTGTGGCAAAACTTTGAAGTCTAAAAACCACGTCTCAATCCACACGATGAGAAATGAAGTTATCAAAGGCACATATGCCATTACTGGCAGAGTATCCTGCCATTCAACGAAACACTCGCAATAAATAAATGATTTTTACAGCACGACGCTACGCTAGCGCCGTGTATACTCTGTCACAAGTCACAGTTCTGCCAAAATGGCCAAATGTACAATAACGCAAACAACACCACACAACCGTATAGGAACTCTAGTTTTCTGACGCCAAAGACGTTGACGAAATTTTAATGGGGTCACTCCTAATAAGGGTGCCAAATACAGGTGGGGTAGGTAACCGTAGGTTGAAAGCAGCAATTTTCGATCAATATCATGCTGTATCTCAGAAAGACTGCTAGGTAAGGACATAGCGACATTAAAAGGCTAATAAAAACTTGCATGCACTCTATCTAATGGTGCTCTTGACAACGACCTTGAGCGACCCCCAACCACCCCCATTTTTGTGTTTTGGGACTTCGTTCATATTTCTGGAACGGCTGAAGCTATAGTGTTTTAATTTTGTACACAAGAAGGCTACATCAAGTGTTAGCCTTGGGATGACAAATTACCCCTAATGGATGTGGTTGGGGCTACGTGGCCCATTTTTAAACTTTGTGGCCCCAATCAAGAAATGAAACGAGTGAAGAGAGGCAATTGAAATTTGGTGTGCTAATTGGCACCGTGGATTACTAGTGCATGCATAACAGATTGCTCATGAAAGAGATGTGTTTAGATGTGTCATTTGACCTCTTTAAACTGTGGGAAATAACTGATAATACATCGAAAGTTGTACAAGACAGAAACATAGTTTCAGTGGAAGACTAATAAGGATCATATGTGGCCCATCAAATGGCACCAATACCAATGATCGTGAGTTATCCTGAAGGTCACTTTTGCTGTTTGAAACGTTATCAACTCTCATACCTCTGGAAACACAGCAGATATTAACTACAATGTGTTTTTACAGGAATCACAAAAGCATGCGTGGCTTGTAATACTGTCTTACCAAAACTGGATGACCCGCAATGTCACAGGCAGTCATATATGCTGTAAAAATTGTAACGCCTCGGAAACGGTGAAAGATTGACACGTTACTATGGACAACTAACAGGAAGTGATATATGGCAGCAATTCTGACGACCTTTAGTCACCTTCAGGCTTCAAGGTCATTCACCTGTTGCAGGCCGTGTAAAATTAGATTTTGTAAAGTTCTGCAGCAGTTGACATGATATCAACTAACACAGTGCATGCGATAGCTGAGCCTCTTGCTAAGAAAGACATTACAACTAAAAAAACAATAAAATAAATGGAAGAATAACAGAAAAACAATAATGCAAAAGAATCAACTACTGCAAACATTTTACTTTGCCCAATAAATCCCTAAACTATCATGTAAAAAAAGGTACAGGCTTCCCATACTTGTTACCAAGCACTGGGCCTGGAGCTGATCCTGGTGCACAGGCAGTCAGCCACCCAGCGGTAGGCTGCCATTACTTTCCGCCACGCCTGCGGTTACCTTCCCAGCCGCAGAGCATCACCGCCTCTAGGCCAGTACCAAGTTATACTGCTGGGTGACAGAGGCACATAGGTGTGAACAACTCGTTATGTTATTATGCAGCTTTCGCCCTCGATGGGATTGGAACCCACGACCTGTTGATCGCAAGTCCATGTACACAGGATATATTCAGCATATGAAAACAACAGCAATATCTCCAGCAGTGACGACTCTGCACCAATGTACATTAACAGTCCGTGTATGCCAATTGTTACTGCTATCTGCAGCAAATACCATGTTTAAATCTGACAGCTAACAAGTTACCACGCATCATATTTGTGCACATCAGCACACAAAGGCCATTCACCGCCATAAACAGTGGATTAAAAAGTAGACACGACGCCACGTACCTTTAACAGGAATAATTTAACGACTACAAAGACACACGTAACAAATGTTGACACCTGAAACACACAAACAACACACTACGATGCTGGTCAACTTGCATTCACTTTCCAATAAATACTGCATGCTGGGGCGTTTAATCACAACAGAATGCTTGAAGATAACTGGTGGTTTTACACGCCTTTCCTGTCCCAAGTGTCAAAGTACTGAACAAACCTGTATTGATTCTAAACTGAACCTTCACACACCATCTGAATTCAATGGGAATGAATGTTGGTTGTTGGTTGCTGCCTATACACAAGCTCTTCTACGCATCACTACTCAAACACAGTAATCAATACTGCACATGGTGCTTGATTGATTGAGCTACGGTTTTACATCCCACCCGACACAAAATAGGTCATTTCAGGGACGTTCTTCCGAGCCAATCTCTTGGCTAAGTACTAAAAAACTAAATCTAACATTACTAAAGCAAACATGCATCCCTAACATAATATACAAGAACACAAAACAAACAAAAAAACTAAAACCAGATTTGGTTGCCTCTTTGGTGCCCCCAGTGGGGGTGATCCCATCATAATTTTGTAAAGATCTTCTGCAACATAAAACTACAGTCCCTGGGTTATCATGCAGCTTTGTTTGCGTGATCCTACGGTTAGCCGTTTTAATACAACTGTGACTTGTGACAGACGAACGGACAGACAGACCGACATAGTCGTGGTCAACTTCCTATTAGCACTAATTGAACTTTTTTCGCTAGCTCTTACGGTTGAGGCACTATGAGCAAATATTGGTCGAAATTGTGCAGTCTGAAAGGGGGTGGGTCACTTTAAGCGCAAATTTCAGGAGGAAGGGGTCGTCCACCAACGAATTTTGGCATAAGAAAACTAGAGTCCCTGGACTATCACGGGGTGTTGTTTGCGTGATCCTACGTTTAGCCGTTTTGATACAATACCAGTGTGTGACACACACACAGACAGACATGCGATCATGGTACATGATCCACGTGTTGCGTGGTGGCTCAGCGGTAGAGTATTGGACTTGCGATTTACAAGTCGCGGGTTCAATTCCCGGCCGGTGGCTTTCACGTAACATAGGTCAACTCAGCCTTGCATCCCTCCGGGGTCGCTAAATCGAGTACCTGCTTCGGCTGGGGGTAAATGCGGGATTCTCACCTCTGCCGGGTGTAACACTGTGTGATCCCATAGGGCATGTGAGTTTCCCGTAGCGGTAAAGAGCTAAGTTGATGCTAAACTGCTATACACTGTTTACTTACTTACTTACTTTACATAGTAAATACCGTGCTAGGCTAGCATAGTGTCTCGCCGGTAAAAACAACGTCTTACTGCAACGGCTGAAGGATTTCGAATACGAACTGCTGCATATGCCAGAATAAGAAGCAGACACCGAACCACTGCACACAACTGTTCAAGCACAACCACTAACACGTAAATAACAAAGCATTTTGCTATGTATAACAGTGCATGCCGTTGTCTGCACAATAAAATAGTGACAGAGAAAATGGTTTGAATGGATACAGATCAAATTATTTTGAGAAATAATTCAGTCATATTATCTGGATCAATTTATTATTATTATGATCATAATTATAATTATCATAATTTAAAATGTACTAATCAGACAGATACTGTTGCAGCAGGGCACTTTACCGTTTATTTATTTTCATTTGATGCTTTACTATTAATACCATCAAGTACGTTTCCGAATGTCATTAACTCATTAACTGTTGCATAAAATGAATGAAACAAGTATAGCCATTAAGGGAACTGACAATTATCCACGCATTCCGATCCTACGTCCACTCGCTGTGTGCCGATTCGTCCGATTTTGGGCTTCTGAGGGGAGCAAAGTTCCCCAGAATGGGAGATTCCCTGCCCAGGACGCCCCTGAACCACTGTGCAAAATTTGACATCCCTAGCTTTATCCTCGGTGGAGATATCCGTAACCATACAAACACAAACAGTAACCGATATATCCACAACTTGCCTATCGACATGTGTGAATAACAACACTACTAATACTACTACTATTACTTCCGTTTACTGGCCACTTTTCCATGTAAAGTTGTGTCAGCCAGCCCCCCTAGGGTCTTCCTACTTGACCTGTTCCATAAAAGTATCTCTGTAGATCAGTAAAATGGGCTTTTATGTCCTTTCTATCATCCGATCATCACTATCAAAGCATTGATAGAAACATAAAACACTAATCCTAACCAGTAGCCTGGCATGATAATTTCATCATCCATAACTGGACTCCTGATGCCAGTTCTCTGACGACAGTACCACATAGTTGGTTGCGTGGTGGCTCAACGGCACGGCGCTGGAATTGCAATTTGCAGGTCGCGGGTTCAATTCCCAGCCACTCCGCTTTCACGTAACATAGGTCAACTCAGCCTTGCATCCCTCTGGGGTCGCTAAATCCAGTATCTGCTTTGGCTGAGGGTAAAGGCGGAATTCTCACCTCTGTCGGGTGGCAGGTAACACTGTGTGATCCCATATGCATGTGAGCTTCCTGTAGTGGTAAAAAGCTAGGTTGATGCTAAACTGCTATACACTGTTTACTTACTTACTTACTTTACACATAGTTAATATAGAACACTAGCAGGGAGTCATGCATGATCTATTGAACTGTATCTTTCCCATTACATTTTACTTATTTCATCTTGTTAAACCATTTTCTGCACCATCACCTGAGTTTTTACTGTGCGACGCTACGCTAGCGCGGTATATGCTGTCGTCATGTGTCCGTCCGTCCGTCCATCACATGCCACTATTGCATCAAAACATCTAAATGTAAAATCACGCAAACAAAGCCATAAGATAGCCCAGGGACTCTTAATTTTCAGACGCCAAAAATCTAGGCAAAATTCCAACGGAGTATAAATCGTTGTTGTTTTGTGTTTGACAACAAAACTACAGCATAAAAGATCTAAGTGTAAGTTAATGGATAAGGAAGGTTACTGAGACGAATGCCTCGATGTGATAAGATCTCTGCTACTTGACATAATTCTGCTTGAGTGAGATAACAAATAACACTGTCCAAATAACTTCAGGTTACTTTTTGATATCCTCCGTGCAGTACTTAACGAACATCAACGCTTGTCATAAACCATTGCTACTAATCTTCACGTAATCTTAATACTGTTGATTACTATCAGAGTTTAAAGTTATATTTGATAAAGAATTTGCAATTCAATAAACACACAAATAATACTATAACTCACCACAGTATCAAACAACGTCTCGCTGAAGTTAAAGTGCAGAACTTCGTCCCGTAACTTCCTGACCAAGTCATCTGAAGAAACCTCAGTACAAAAGGACAGCAACAGGAATGTTGTGACAAAAAGTAAAACGAAAGATGAAGCTACATCGGGGGTTTTCAATCTGTGGTCCGTGGACACCTGGGGTCTGTGATGGGTTGCCAGGGGATTCACGACTGAGCTGCGAATATATTTTTAAATGCCTTGTTACAAAGACTAACTTCCTTGATCTCGTTTACCACGTCTCTTCCACCTGTTATGGGTAACAATTTGTTCATCAAAGGCCACTTCCAGCCAATCTGATTATCTATCTTCACCTCAGTTGATCACTGGAGGTGCCTCTGGTTGCATGGCACAGCAACAGAATGTTGGTCTTTGGCTGGCAAACTGTCACTGTCCTGCGCTCGACATGTAGCTGATGGGTGACCACTCATGTGGGTAAACCGTCTGCTATAGATCAACCAACCAGGCCAACTTAGCCTTTCATCCCTTCTGGGTCAATAGATGAGTAGTAAGCTGCAACTGGATGTCTTCTACCTGAGTTAGGGGTGGCGCCATCTGGTGAACGCTTACGAAGGAAAGGCAGGCATGGTGTATTTGCAGATAAAACTGTGTGATCCATGCAAGAGCGCTTTGAGATATACATAGTATATAAAATGGCGCTATATAAATACTCTTCCTTTTCTTTTCATTTCCAACTTGAGCCAGTGGCAGCTACTGCTGGCATGTGCCTCTGCTTCTGTTACCTCACCACGGAACATCAAATTGACTGACTACATGGCTATGTAAAATGCCAAAAAATTACTTAACAAAACAACAGACAGTCATGAGCTATCCAGCCAATACACGACTGGCTTCAACTAGTCTAGTGCTAAGCCTTCTATGCTGTTATTGTTATCACAAATACTGGTGGCATTCAAATGGCCAAACATATGCAAGTAATAAAAACAGTTTACTTACTTTGACATAAACGCCCCAAAGAACGAATGTCATAATAAGGTCAAATGCAACGAGAAGACAGAAAGTCCGACGGGAAGCCGACATTGTGCCACAGACAGTTCGCCGACCTTCATCGCGGACGAATGCAATCTGACTTGAAGATTCCAGTGTGGACATACTCCTGTTCATTCAACTCACACACGTTAACGTTGTTACAAATGAGGTAGGCCTACGGGAAGAACAATAACCTTGATGATGATTACAGTCTGGTTGCACCCCAAGCACAGTTAACTTTGACCATACGTTAACTCGGTGTCATCGGCATCACAATGGCAGGGTATAAGTTAGGATATTCTAAAACAGGCCGGTGCCGAATACAAACCGGGCCTCGCCTACAAGCCAGGAGTGTGACCTAATTGTACTAGTAGAAGCCGGGGGCTTCTATTTGAGGATTTATGGCAAGTTCAACATAATAAGGATTCAGGCGCAGTTTTTATAAGTCGTTAACTATTCTTAGTAAATTAGCGCAACGTCGTTAACGTTATTTTGGTATTTCAGTTGATGTTATTTTTTGTAATAACTATGTGGAATGCGAGCTAACTTACAAAGAATATCTAATCTAACCAGTGCATAAAAATGGCATCTGAGTCTTTCAACTCTCTGGACATTTTGGTGAAAACAATTTCATCTTGAATGGCTGTGTTGCATCGACATGATGTATTGCAAATATGCCATTTTTGGGGCCAACCTCTGCCAATATTATACGCTATCTTGCTTTACATGAAGACATCTGTCACGCAAAATGATGACAGACGCCAGTGTATGTAAACAATGAATTTTGACAATGAAGCAGACAACAGAAAGATGACATTTTTTTCTCATTAAGACAAACAAAAAATATAGAAACCTCATCAAAATATGAGAATAGATGGGTAAGTCTTAGTCACTGAACATGTGACGGCTGTTATGGCATGGCCTATACAGGACAGTTATCTCTGACAATCAGTCAATTAATCATCAAAACAAATTTGTATAGCACCGTAAGCTGGAAGTGAATAAGAGGTGTTGCATGGTAAGGACAGTGTGACTTGTTCTTGGTAGGTTGCAGAAAAGAGTTCAGTTTTCAGTCTGTTTCTAACAATAATACAAAAACTAAGAACCAAAACAGCAGGTCATGGTTCATCATTGTGATAAGCTATCAACATGATATAATACAGTACACAAGCAACAAAGGCTTACATGAATGTGGTACTGACCCATTTGTCATACAGACTTACTCACAGCTCAGCAGTGACTAAAAAGTATAAAATGCTATTCCCATACCTCACACTTAGTCCTTTTGCCATCATGCCCAACAACTGTGATGTTATAAAGGCAGGTATGTATGTATGTATTTAAGCAGAAGAATGGCATGTCATAACTCAGCATCTGCTCTAATGTGTATAGAAGATGCAAGTAAATTTGGTGTTGCAGGTAACTAAAAGATGCAAAAAACGAACCCATAGTTAATAGCAGTCAATGAACCGGAGGCTGTTCCACTGTTACTGAGCAGTGCTTCGGCAGCCAGTCTGGCATCACTTGCACGACGACTTCCCTCGTTCATAACATCTACCTACTGTACATGTCTGTGTCATCACAGCACATAACACACTAGCAGATTTTACTCTGTATATATTAATAATTCTTCACTCAGTTCAGCAAATTCAGCCTAGCAAAAATCGCTGACATCTATGCTCAGTCACTTCATACATTACTTAAATGCATTTGATGTCAAAATAAAAGCACTGATAGTAATAAATTTTACTAATTAACTAATTAAGCAGTCACTTCGTGTAGCATTTACATTGCAAACTTGTCGTTCATACACCTAAATACAATTAATGCACATGCTCCAACTCATTTGTGGCCTTTTGTCTGACAACATGCACCTACTTTAATGAATACCAAACTTCTGTAAGAATAGGCAAATACCGAGTGGTTATAAGATTAATGGTCGCCATAGACTATAATGCAATGGTTATAACCTGGTTATCTTATATCGACCACTAATCTACATTCAGCCCAAAACGGTCGTTGAGTGTCATTGACCGCAACTTAATTACCGCCGCCAGCATCGTGCACGCTGTACGCGTTGCTATGATGCGTACAATGCTCATAGGGTTACTATAGGTCCGGGTTTCCACAGACACGTCCTCTTTTTGGGCCTCTGTCCTGGCGGGTTTTCGAAAATCGGTGGTCTGTCCTGGGTTTTGGGCTTTGGCCCAATCCGCAAGTATATTCAAACGGTGCCAATTGCAAAGGTATACGACGGCACAAGACGAAGAAAGCTCGTTAGTTTTCAAGACAAGATGTATGTCAGCAACATCTCTAAATGCAATACTTGTACAAGCTTCGTGTACCTGTTTACTGAACAAAACTAAGCGATGCGCACATCACTAAGGACTTAAAGTGACGTCATTTGGGTTTGAATTGTTTCAATAGACCCTACTTACAACTTACAAATATGCGAAAAAGTGTCCTTTTTCGACTCAGGCAATACGATAACCCTAAACGCGCAAGCGACGGCCTCTGCTCTCTGCCGCCAGCGGCTTAATGGATAGGAAGTCGTGAGCGTCTTTTAGCACGACCGATTCAAACAACTTGCATAAATTTACTGTCCAACTGGCAGGTCACATAAAACTCTAAAACGTAACATAACCCTAACCCTATTTAACGAAGATATTTACTGTCGTTATGGACTTATGATTCCTTAAAACCCTATAACCACTACTTTCATAACAACTCAGCTGCGCTTTTATTTACTTTCTAGCCACAACTTCCGGATTCCCAAAACAATCATTAGTGCTGTTGTAAATATTCGAATTATCAATGTAATCACGTTACTATAATGTCGCTTCGTTTACTTTCAGCATTATTTTTACTTTTAAATGGTGATTAAACGTTTTTTTCAAGTAATTAGTTGTTTAGCATGTTGTAAGTTTATTTTTCACAAATCAAAAGAACTTATTATTGACTAGATGTGCAGTACAAAGGTGCGGTTGTACATTACAAGTACATATGTGCATTATTTTCTCTAAATATTTGTACGGTTCTGCATGTAACTAGCTTTGTGTTGGGCTTCATCATTTTATCCTCTGAGGGCTTGATACTGTGTAACGGCTCGTTCACATCAGATACATTGCGTTGTGGGTTTGTGGCGCCGTGCTGCACCGTAAGTTCGTAACACAATGCAATGCATCTGGTGTGAATGAACCTTTATTCTCTTACCAAAAAGTCTCAAATACAAACCGGGTCTTGAATACATGACGGGTCGTGGTTTACTTTATGTAGGGTCTGCACCCAACATCCATATATATTCATATTCAGCCAAATACGAGTATAGATAAGCAGCAGGCATACTACAAAATATAACACAAACTAAATGCATGGCAAAGCCCAGCATAAGCCCGCCCGGCATTCTGTTGTTCTACACAGTCAGCTCGTGCCACTATATAACACGTGCCAAAGTTTACTTGCTGTTTGTTATATAACGTCCATGCGGTGAGGCTGACAGTGTCCGAATGCAATAATTTAGAGGGTGGGCAAAAACTTGCCAGCCGTTCTCAGCCGTTTGTGGACCAAATTCACCAAATTTCGCGGTATGTAAGGGAGTAGCTGTAGATTAACAAGTTTCTTGCAAATAGTTGATATCGTGTTCCATTACAAAGATATGTTTGGCCAAAGTTCAAAGTCTGTGCTAAAAAGGCGTTTTTTGCCCCCAGCCCATGGGGGTATATGCATGGGGCAATTTGGACCAAATTTTTCAAATAGCAGTCATAAGTAAATATGTTTCCAAGTTTTGTTGAGATCCGTTCAGTGACCTCCGAGATTAAGCATCGAAAAGAAAGAAAAACCACAGCGGTAAAATATAAGCCCTTAGACATCGCGATAGCACGCGGGCTAATTATGAAAGTAATAGATCACAAAATCTGAGTAACTTGTACAGACCACAGACAATTAATTACCCCCTAGAGTCAACACGACCTGTTTAAGACTGCAATACATACTGGTACCCAGATATAGAGGCCTGTATACGTTCTTACTTTTAAAAACTATACCGGGTCACTAGATTTCTCAATTTGCAATTTATATGTAAGCCAAGCATTTATTATTGTTGTGATTGTATATTTCTGATAACACCTATCAGAAATATAAATATCACAAATATACGACCGCATAGAAAATTATTGTTAGGTTTCTGATGCATCACTCAATAATCAGCCAATAATATTGCTTATCACCCTACGCAACAAGAACTCATCAGGAGATGAGATAGCAAACGTCAACTTTTTACGACGATATGGCACGTACGTACTTCAAAATACTAAAAAAGAGAACCTACTTCGTTTAACCAATTAGGCGATAGCTAGCCAAGTACTGCGCATTCAGTCTTGAATTTATGAATATGCTACAGTCCACCTTGCTGTTATAGAATATTTATGCCGTGGGAGTCGCGCGGTCCCTCTGCAGACGTTTAGTAGCTAGTAGACAGTA
>Ga0209363_1000809_pt1 | contig 13521 bp, 6 predicted proteins | sample WorMetexBAHAMAS3_FD_187385 | JGI IMG/M metagenome (GOLD analysis project Ga0209363, IMG submission 187385) | Marine gutless worms symbiont microbial communities from Max Planck institute for Marine Microbiology, Germany - Inanidrilus exumae... | ecosystem: Host-associated > Annelida > Digestive... | reverse complement strand
TTAGGAAATCGGCATAGCAGCGCTTATTCGAGTAAAACTACGTCATGTGGAAAAGTTTCGAAAATGTCGGTTTGCAGACGTCGGAAAAAGTGAGTTGGGAAAAAATAAAAAAGAAACATGCGCAAAACATAAGATCGACCGTTCATAGAACGAGCGATCTAATAAAATTTGACTGAGCGCCATAATCATCATTAGAGGCGCTGTACGTGATCACGTCTACACCAACGCCAGTCTATGTTATTTCGTTGGGGGGGGAGGGCACCAGCAAGTGAAAAGTTAGATTTTCCGTGGTGTCATGTATCTGCATTATACTTATTGTCGTAATTACTTTATGTATGACTAATTGATTGACAAATAAACTGATTGATTGATTGATTGATCGATTGATTGATTGATTGATTGATTGATTGATTGATTGATTGATTGATTGATTGATTGATTGATTGATTGATTGATCGATCGATCAATTGATTGATTAATTGATTCTTAGCTTAACTGGAGGTGCCGGCTAGCATAGTCTGACCTGTATAATAGCCTAAAACGGTTCTCGCTGTATACAAATACTGAAGATCGATTAGGAATACACTAACACATAGGTTGACAGTGACGTAATTTCTTCATTTCTATCTATGCCAGCTGTCCTGGCCGCAATGATGTAGGGCAAGTAAATGGAAACATTTGCAACACTTACAGTCAAGATTGCTGATCTGGCGCTAGCACTAAACTTTTTCTTAAGCCTACTGTAGGTTGAATTTTATTACAATAACGTGGCAAATCTTCACCAGTTAACTTCGCAGAGTACGCCATCATGCCCTACAACATAGAGATCGCATCGTGATCTATGATTACTGTAACGTCACTTCACCATATGTATAATCTCCGATGTTCTTCACGACTTCGCTTGTAAGGGCAGGCTTGACTATCTGCGTGAAAAGATGTTTGCCGTTGTAGAGCTATGCCTTACAGTGAGTTTTCACTGGCCTGTTTTTACGTATTTTTTTCGCACTGATTACTCCAGCATTAAAACAGCTCATTTACGGAGTCAAGCAGGAAAATACTCGAAAACTCCTGAGCATCTGAGCTCACAGAGTGGAAGCATTTTGTAACATTTCCTGTCACCGGCTGATCGAAAAAGACGCATTTGTTTCAGCGCCGCCCTTAACAGTTATTTGCTAGTCTAAATTTAATGTTACCTGCTCTTATAGTGCATAGTCCTCGCAGTGGCTATTGCCACTTAGGCCACTTTAACTAGTTTATCTACATTTACATTTACATTTCATATCCCCGTATAGCTATATACTGTTTCGGCCTCAGTGCTATGCTTTCACGTGAACCGCCGCACTGCGTTTTATAGCGGCTGTATATGGCGATTGCTTCAGGACATATGACCGTCGTAAAGCCCGTAGCCCACACTCTATCTTGTTACGACGATGCGATGAACGATGGACTAACTCGTATACCGGAATGACGGTCGAACGTGCATTAGCTGCCGTAGCTGGTGACAGTCGACATCGGCTGAATCCGTCATCAATGACTGCGGAACCACTGGACAGAACGGCGACGAAGCACACGAATTGCTTCATTCAATTGCACGACGGTATAACCTACTTATATGCTCCACCACAATAATGTTCCTCCCCTCCGCAAAGGCGCGTTCACATCGCCGAACTGAACTGAACTGGCAGTTCGCAATGGGTTGTCAGCTCTGATGGGCTGATTAGCCTTTTTGATTTTTACTTATTTTTCGTTTCTGGGCCGTGCGCTAGATTAAGCAGGCCATCTCATCAGCTTTTGAGCGCACGTTAATCTACCGTATCGTATCGTATCGTATTCTGCCAACTCTCCACTCAGCTGTTGTTATTATTATGTTATTCTTCTTGTTTTGCTGTATTGTGGAAAACAAAACTCTCTCTCAGTATAATTGGAGGCATTCGGCGTTAGTCGCCCTGATTGGTCGAGAGCAGTCACGTGACCACGCCCACTGAAGCAATAGCCCTGCTACTCGCAGTTCTGAACGTGTTCGGTCAGAACCATTGCACTCGCGGTGATGTGAACGCGCCTTAAGTCCGTCCGTTTGACTGACAGACTCAGACTCATGTATTGTGTCGAAACCGCTAAGCGTATCAGTCTGCTTCAACGCTCTGTCATTCACGATTTCCCAAATCAAATTACCTTGCGAAATTCCGACTGAGTTATCCTCCACCGGACACTGAATACACGTGTCGTGTTAGAATAATTTCGCGATTTTTTTGCAAATATGCGACTATATCTTAAAGATTACACAGAAATAGTCAGGCCTACTATCGGTGATGTTAGGCCTCGGCCTTGGCCTGAGGCCACAAAATGCCAGCCAGTCTTGGCTTTGGCCTTGGCCTTGTCTCTGGAGGCCTTGGCCGTGGCCTTGAAGGCTGCGGCCATGATGGCCTTCGGCGAAGCCTTGGACTAGTGAGTCAAATCATTATTTTTGCCTTGTGTACACTTACATTGTCAAGCAAAGCAAGCAAACACCGACCAACTTAGCTATCTTAGGTAACAACAAGAAATACGTTTTGTGGAACATGGTATCTGCCCCATAGCCGAGTTCACAAGTCCATGACTTCCGGTCAAAAAACTGACGTCACCATGTACATTTAACGGGTACCCATTAGCCAGTAACAAGCATTCGAGCCACAGTTTCGTCGAAATCTTCTGCACCCCGGCCTCTTCAGCTCCGGCGCGACGTATTTTGTCTACCCCTGGACTCACGATGTGGCCATATCGGGCACGCATGTCCGATTCGTTAATTTGCTGGAAACTCTCGTTTGTGATTTGTAAGGGACTGAGATTGGACCGGTGACGGCGGTGAGCCGATTGACTGAATGTGTAGCTGACTGACAAAAACAGTGCGTGTCATTTCCGAGTTTTGTGTGACATGATACCGGTTTTGAAGATGGGAATACAATTTCGCGGGAAAAAATTGACCCCCCCCACCTTGCTTACCTGGAGGGCATGAAACAGAACATTGCACGTGTTTCGTTATTGTAATTATGAATGCTATAAACGCCGATCTGCACCAAATGAAATTACATAACAGTGGCTTGAGACCGCTTGTGTTACACGCCCTGATTCTTCTAAAGACCCTGGTGCTATATAAGCCATTTACTTACTTACTTACTTACTTACTATTGTGGCGAGACTTAAGCTGTAAGACACTTTCAATAAACTGCAAAGGAAACGGAGTCGCTATAGAAATATAAAACATGCCTGCGAAAAATTGCAACTTGATCACAGTATAATATTGTAATAAGTGATATACTTTTCGTTACTTACATTGACCCCTCCTGTCCCCTCACCTTTGTCTGGAGGGTAAGAGGGGAGATTATTTGACCAGCTCTGTGCTGTTGTGCATTGTGCATATCATATGCACACCTATATAAGGAGCAGTTCGTACACGGTTGACTGGGTCGGGCTTTGATCTTGCTTGGCTTAGCTGTCTTCCGAGCGCCTCTGTGTCTTCGGTGTACTTGGTGCTATATGTAGAAAATTTTTTTAATTACATCTTTTTCTTTAAGTTTTAGTGTGCTGAGCCTGTGGGATTGACCCTTGACCTGGAAGACTATCATCCTTCAGTGCTATTACACTGTTGGTTGGGTCATCTGACCTGTAAAATTGTCTCCGAAATGACCTATAATGTGTCGAGTGGGACGTTAAACCCTACAATACCTGATACCTGATACCTTTGTAACGTTGGGGGATATTGTCCGCCAGGTGCCATGCTGGCGGCGCCCATGGATACTCGTACTCGTAGCAGTTCGTTTACAGTAAGCCGCTTTTATTTCTAGGTTTGGAGGCTTCTAAGTAGAGATACATGAATTATCCAGCATTGGCAATGCTGCGGGATCATGCCGCTTTGGCCTTGACATTTGTAGCCTTGTTGGCATTACTGCCTACCACTGAATACTAATAGGACGTCGTACCCGATCGACGAAAGAAAGAACCAGTGTCGTAACCACTTACTTCGCGTGATCCTTTTCTCAAAGGTCATTGCAGCCACTGGAAACCTCTCCAGCGCTAATATCTTAGTGAATTCAGCATATTCCCTAAAAGTTACGTAACTAAACTTCTACTGTTGAACTTGAACACAAGCTCTTCACGGACCACGGTTTACATAACGAGAGGTTTGTACGCAAATCATTTTTATCACAACAGTGAAAGAGTAACTAAAATTGACGTACAGCTGACGAAGTTATCACGAAAATAATTTCAGCTTATTTTTCATCGACTAACAGCAATTTCATACGTACCCAACTTAACGAGGTAAGGTAGCGACACAATGTATTCGAGGAGGAAATGTTTCAATGCCTTTATGGCCACATCTTTCGCGATCAAAATAACAAACGGACGAGTGAAGTCGCTTCACAGTTAACACAGCTTGTTTGCAAAAAATAATTTTGGCACAGTAATAGGCCACTGACAGACACACACAAAGAGGCATTAAAATGTGGTTTATTCCATTGTTTCCTTTCACGACGACGCTGCTGCTGTGACGCTGCGCAGTAAGCTAAATGCATGCCATTTTGCACAGTCGTATAATTCCATCAAACACATATTTTAGGCGAATACAAGTGTTTTCTATCGTTTGCTTCGTAATATGATCACATTCGTCTCAAGTGCAGCAGCAGCAGCATAACGGGATGACGATGTTGATGCTGCTCAGAATGTTTCGCGTGGATCGACAAGGTGATGGCAAGTACGTCGGTCCTCCTTATTGTCGGGCCGAAATGTACGCTTGCCGCGTCGCATGCTGCCCCCTGGCGAGTCACGGCGAGTATGCCGCCGGGACAGACAGACGGACGGACGCCAGACCGTTAATTTATTACGCTTTCCGCTATGGACGCGGCGAGCGTAACAAATGCCACGTCAGGCGAATACATCCCATCGACATATATACTCACTGGCCACAGAATCGATTTCGACAATACTCAACTCGACACGCCAGCGACAAGAAAATAGATTGTTTGCAGCGACCTCTGTTCGCAGGAGCGTGGACATCAGTTTAAGACGAGTGGCCGAAGGGCAGCGGGGAGAGGTTGGGGCGTGGGGAGGCACGAGTATCCCCTCCCCAATAGGGGTAGACCGTGGAGTCTGGAAGGGGTTGTACATTCAGAATTTGTGTGTTTGGTGACGTTGAATGTCGTTAACTGCGCTATGAGTTTCTGCATCAATCTCAGAAAACCATCTGACAGAAGGGGTAGATGTATCCACGTCAGTTCCCCCGCGTGACGTCGCCCCATCCCTCCGCTCTCCCGGCTATTCGCATTCGCTCTGACGATGTCACTTGCGCTGTACTCAGCACATCAAGCGAACAGAAGGAACAGACATAAAACCTTTCGTTAATCGTTAAGCCAACCTAACTCCACTCCACTGGTTAAGCCTCCACTTTCTACAGACTCCTGGTGTGCCTCGGACTCGGCCTACTCCGACCAACTGAAATAAATCTTTATTTCGATCGGGTATAAAAAAGAGATTGATATTTATGAGTGGAAAACTAACGAAAACGAAAAGTGAAGCTTTCTGTTAAACACTGAAACAAAAAACGAACTGTCAATTTTTTCGAAATCTAAAAACGTTACTGGACTACATAAATATATATGTTAATATTTTATTAGACCGCATCGCAGCGATAGCTAGCAATAGCGGCCTATTGCCGCAGAAAACGTAGCGTGGTTGGTCTGTGTCTGTCTATCGGTCAGTCCGTCTGTTGGTCACGTTCATGGACCCTGCAAAAACGGCTGAATCGATCGAGATACCGTTTGGGGCTGACCGGGGTGGTCTAGATGAGGCTAGATCGGATCCCCCAAGGGGAATGGGCAATTTTGGGTAAATGTCCGGGCACATTAAAAAGCAAGGTGAGTCGATGTTTATTGCACGCAGCCCGCATCCGTGGACGGATTTCGACGATCTCTACGTCACGTGACGTGTTTGCACAAAAGTGCCTTCCGGGGGTCGCGTTGATACTGTTCACCATATTGGAGTTGAAATACCACAAAAACCATTTAATGATTTAGAGGACGTAAATAAGCATATTAAAACTCCCATATTAACAAAACTACTGCGCCGACTCCAACCAAATTTTGCACAGTAACAAAATGCCAGCAAATACTCCGTGGGTGGTCCAAACGAGCATAACGAATGCAAGAGGCGGATGGCCGCCATTTTGAAGTAACTAGAAAAATCGCCATGTCTCAGCAACGATTTGACCGACCTGCACGAAATTTGGCACTGTGACGCATATTGACCCACCGAACCGTATCGGCAGTTAAAATTTCGTAATGCAACCACTGACATATTGCCCAGCTATACCGCATTTATTACGCCCGCCACCAAAGTGGCGGCATTAAGCGAAGCCGCTGTCTATGCGTCTGTCCGTCTGTCTGTCCGTGTGTCCGGTGTGTTATAAAGCTATAGTTACTGCAGAACACTAAAGCCCCGTCCACGGTTGAGTATGTCAACCTGTAATAAACGAGCATGTTATGTTATGTTATGTTATGGTCGCCTGCATTGCCTAATCATCGAAAAGGACGAAAATGGTCATCGCCGGGGGCATACCGTTTCGCTGCCATCGGATCGATATTGCTTGTTAGTGATTGGCGAGAACTGTACGTGACTAAGGCGACGTTGCATTATATACTACCCGCGTGTAATGCTCAGCGCAGCGCGACGCATACATGTACATCTCCGGAAGCTCGTAGCCTTCGTAACAACGACATTGCGCGTAATAGGGCATCAATCGCGCATTCACTGCCTGCCTAGTCGAAGTCGACCGAGACTATCTACTGTATAAAGCATCTTGGGTGGCTCAGCTCTCTAATTTCAGGCATCTGTGTGTATGTGTGTGCCAGTATCCAAGACAGATCGTCGACGGTAACACGAGAGGCCCAGCTATCGCCGAGAGACCCGCGCGAAGCTTTTTATCGGTTAAAATGTACAGGTAGCGTGTCAGCCTGAGGACCACTTTCAGCAACTGCCACGGCTACCTGCATAGGTTTGTACACTCATCGTTGTAGTAGGCACAATGCACAGCAAGCATGCAATTAATTAGTCAATCAATCAAGACTTTAATGCCAGTAGGCAAAACGCAAAAAAAACAGAATAAAATGGTTACATTGGCGAAAATGAGATTAGAATATGATATACAATGTCGAACAATAACTATAAGCACACATACACAATGAATAGAAATATGAGAATTGTACATATACGTAAATCAATAACTGTCTTTGAAAGTCATTCTGGTAATGAAGTTTCTGTCTGTAATTGATGACTCTATACGGTTAGCGCAAGATTGTGACGCATTGCTTTGAGATTATACTTAAAATCTGTACAATCAGGAAGTAAACTGTGTAGAACATGGTGTTTGTTATATAAAATGAAACTAACGTTTATCATCGGCTTCAGTGACTTGGCTTTTTGGCAAATCCTTTCCACCATAGGCCTTTTCCTTACCTATCGGACTGACTCCACGGACTACCTGACCATTTCTGGCTTTACTTCGCTCAACGGCTTGACTTGTTTACATAGTGTGTTAGACAAAGCCGGCTCTCAGTCGGTTTTCGAACGCACTTAAAATCCTCGCATTTTCATTCATGTCTGCTACCGTCTTAAGACACATAAGTCCAGAGCGAATGCCGCGACGAACGACCGTTTCCAGTCGCTAACGATCATCGGCAGTCGTAAAGCCCCACTATGAACTAGCAGTGTAGGTGAAGCCCGGAGAATCCTCATGGCCTAAACGCTTTGTGCGCAGGACGCAACAACGTTGTCGACATGTTCGCACACAGATACATTGTTCGAAACAGTAACCCCATGCGATGCTCCGTGTCACATACACGTAAGGCCGAAGTTAGCCGTGCTTGTGATCATCAAACTTCCACTACAACCAACTTTGTTCATGTCAACTGGACATAACTGTGATCACCGATCTTCGACTACCACCAAAGTTGTCGATCACACTGCGTATTCTTCCGCCAACGCACCCTCGTGGAGGCGGACCACCGTGGCGGATGACACAAATTTTCGGCGGTATTATTATTATTATTACGCTAGTATTTAGCCTGCACGTATATGTAATGTAATTTGGCAAAAGGCCGCATCACCATCTCGTCACCCCTCGCGGCGACAAACTCATTTATTCACCGCGTTCTCTGGTCAGGCACAATCGCCTGCGGTAGTTACGCCTACGTTATAATTGGCCGGCATATGTCCCACTCAAAAGTGTTGCTTTCCGTGGGGGATCGGCTCCCCAATCCAATACATGGTTCCGTGAACTCATATAAGTATGAGTCAGCATCCCAAACGGCACCTTGATCGCTTCAGCCGTTTTCGCACAGCTCACCCGTGTGCCCAACACATACACACAGGCCGCGCTACGTGTGACATTTGTAACAATAGGCCGCATCTATACACTGCTTGTAGGCGCTGCGGTTTAAATGTATAATGTTTTAGTAACTGAGCGAAATCAATTTATTATTAGCCCGTCCGGCATCGTGATGCCTTCCGCAGGCTTATGTTTTACCAATGTTACCGGACTACTTTGTTTTTTCAATATGTCGCCCCTCTGATTCGACAACGGGTGGACGGATCGCAACGCGGATTGTTGCATTAACATCGCCGATAAAAAATTTGCTACGGCTACAAATTTGGTAAACTTTGGTTCAGCAACCCCTAAGGTCTTGTGGCTAATTTGCATGGGTGGCGAGTCCACGTAAGCTAAAATATACGCTGTGCGCTGGTTTTTAAAGGTCATTCGCTACGTGACAGTAGCATACTCGGTCAGTAAGTAAGAAATGAATAGTCGCGTTTGCGCATGCCGGGCGGGCTACATGTTAGCTTTGCCCCGCTTTCTAGTTAAATTATTTTTTACTAAACGACTGTGTCTGTGGTTACGTGACCGAGGTGGTTTGCATCATCGGATTGCGGCATTTCTAGCCCTAGAACGTTAATAATTCATTGGCGACTACCTCAATTACGTTACGTCATCACCGGATATCTGCAAAAGGACCCATAAGGCGTTTGAGCCAACAGTGGATTATTTATTCCAGGTCCACTGCTATTTGACGTTTTATAACTGATAACCTTCCTAACGCTCATATCTCGGGAAATATGGCATGTAGTAACTAATCTAACTATGATGTGTTTGCACATGAAGCGGAAAGCGTTACGTGGTTTGTAATTTCAAGTAGGCCTAGCCTATCGTATGGAGGTTACAGGTAGTCACGTAGCCTATTACACGGCAAAAGTGAAAATATCTAGGAAATGGTGCAAGATAGAGACGTAGTTTACTATAGATCACTAATAGGAAGTAATATATGGTCTATCGGATCGCTCCATTCCCAGTGCCGCATTAAGTGGGGGTGCTAGGGGTGCTGCAGCACCCGGGCCCGCAGTTTTGAGGGCCCGCAATTGGTGGAAGTGGTAAGCTGGTTATAGGTCTGTAAGGGGCCCGCATTTGGAGCCCGCATTTGGCACAGCGCCCGGGCCCGCACTAGCCTTAATGCGGCCTTGTCCATTCCCGATAAGTATGACCGTGCGTGGCCTTCGTGGTATTTACTTCAATCCTGTTCAAAGTGCGATTTTTAGAACAGTTGTGCAGCAAACGACAAGATTTCAGCTGACATAGCGCGTCGCGCGGTCCCTCTGCGACGGCTGAGATTCTATAGTTATTTTGATACGAAACACGCAAAAAACTGCATTATTGAATATGATACTAAAATTTTCTAGCAAGAAAAACAAAAATATCGTAACAGGTAGCAAAAGACTCACGTTGGAAGCTGCCCGTGCGTCGAATTGCTCACATAATTATTATAAACGCAGGCTGCGATAAACTTCGATGTTGGTGTTTCGACGGCGTGCTGCCGAGTCGAGATGCTGGCGCCGTCTGGCGACGTTAAGTGTCCGCTGCTGCTGCTGCTGAAGATACTAGCGCTTTGCGAGTCGATGCGTCGCCTGACAGGGTGTCATGGCATTAAATACTCGCGGACACTTAAACACGCACACGTTAGACATCAACAACTGACATTATCACGCGCGCATGTAAAACAGAGTGTCGCCAGGACGAGACGTGGGTAATAAAGTCACGACATCTCTGATTATTGGGCACGTAAAGCCACGTATATACCGTTCGATGCGACAAGCCGGTTGTGCTACAATTGCCATCGTCTGACCAACAAAGAATCATGCTCGAAGATCAGCAGTAGGGATTGCAATCCCGGACTGGTTTTTGAGGATTTTGTAATTCTGTGATACCGGCGGGATTGCGAGATTTCGCCGAAAATATGTAAAGGAATTATAGCTCTAGGATAATTCTGGCTAGAATTATAAGCGTCAAAGTTCAAAAATTGGTAAATTTCCTACGTCATGTTAGAATTTGAAAGGGGAAATAATTTAGAATGACGAATAATGTTAATGGAAATAATTTTCAGTGTTTTGGGTAAATGTCACGTATAAATGAGAAATGTGTGAAATAAAATTATTGGTTATTTTAGTTTTAAAGACAGGAGATATAGCAAAGTTAAGCTACACGAATCTAGACAGTCTCGCAACGATAATTTTGGTGAAATCGGGATATGCTTCACCGGATCCTACAACAGAATAAATAAATTTAAATGAACTGTTTTTCTTCAGTCAACTTTTGTTCATCAGTCGGTCGTCAGTCGTCACTACACTTAGGATAGTAGCCAGAAAATTTGCTTACAGCAAGGCAATACTATTGTGCATTCCTGTTAGATCATTATGCCAACTGTGGAAAAACTCTGAAAATGCCGAATTTGGAACGAGTTATTAATAGACGCGATATCTTAGATTAACATTTAAGGTGCGTTTATACAGTACAAGGCGCGACGCGGCGCGGCCACGGCACCACGGGCGAAAAATCAGATTTTGCAGTCGCGGCGAGCGAAGCGGGGACAATCATTTGCTGTCATTTTCCGGCGCCCCACGATGCCTCGCGGCGCTGTGTCGCACCGCACGCGCGCCGCGCCGCGTCCTGTCTGCACGCCCCTTTACACCGCATTGCAGCATATAGCGCCATCTAGTGACCATTGATACGATAACAATGTTACACGGTCTACCATTAACGTGTACAAAAATGACAGAGGTAAATCGGCGCTAGGGTGAACTTTGAGCATAAGGTTAAAGTCTAGGTTTGTTCCGTGACATTTCCCACCAAGTCCCCAGCCTAGTTATGCTGACCAAAACGACTGAATAAGAACACATAACGAACGACATTTTTATATCCATTTATATCCAAGGTTTGGTGTGTTTGTGCGACTCCGCGGCATTTTTGCTCCAGTCGTCCAGAAATAGAAGCTAAAATGTCGAGGGGCCTATTCTTTATCGATCACTTTGCGACAGATTCACTGCTGAATGTGCCGCTGAAAGAATTTCGAAAATCGGTCAGCCAGCAATTATTGGCGGGAAAATTACCAGCAAAAGTATAGCAGCAGATTTTCTGACTTTTTGACAGATGTCGATTCTGTAAGGCATCATCAGAAGCTGCCCTTTTCAATTGACGAGGCTAGTCGCCGTTAACACGGGAAAGGCGTACGGCGCAGCCCGTGATGATAATGATGCGCTTTACTTACTTATCGATCGATATAGTCGCACATTGTCATCAACGTCATCATCAAATTTCTTTATTGAGTCACGATGACAAACCCAAGTGATTACAATTCCATAAAATGCAGACATGTATACATTTAAACATACGTAAATATCTAAAATGCACTAAGGTGGAAGAGTAATCAATAACAATTCTTGTAAAGAGACCTGACAATAAAGTTACGTTCATTCAAGTCGCTAGTTTTTCAAATGAGGGACTTGTTGTGAGTTTTAGTACGGAGGGAGTAAACGATCAGTGGCCTCTCAGGTAAGAACGTATGTAGAACGTGCGTTTCGTTGTATAGAATCCTACGAAACAGCGCATCAGCTGCTTCCAAGAACATACCGGTAACTGTGGCTGATCGTTCTACATAACCTAACTTTGTACAACGGCGCAAAAACGACTCTAGTCGCACGTAATCGGCAGAAGAACAGAAACCATGCCAAGCTGGCGCACAGTACGTTAACTTCCCAATCACCGTAGCATGAAAAAACGTCTTTCAGTGACTGGTCGCCGAGGCCATGACATCTGAGTACTCGCAGGGCGTACAGCAGACTTGAGCAAGAAGCATATTAAAGTATATTGCTATTTGGATGGTCGAACGTTATACGGGCGTAATTTCACAATCAAACTATAGACGGCTTGCAATGGATCTAGGGACTCACTGCAGTATTCGGATCGGGCGCTTTGAACCCGGCTTTATATGATAGCCAGCTGCTTACATCTCAGCTCAAGAGTGCATTAGCTTTATCTCTTATTTATTTCCCATCCACAGTTGAGTGAGTGGCGTCGCTAGCGAGGTTTAATGACGCGCTCCATTTTCTGGTTGATTGTTTAGACCTAATTACTTTGGCGTTTCTTCGTTCTTCGACTCACGCTCTTGGCACTCAAGTACCTTAAGCCAGCTACCGGTACGTTAGTTCCTTCAGAAAGGCCGCGTTGTATTCTTACTCCTGTTTGAAAAACATTTTTGCGCTGTTTGGTAGAATCCCTGGGGTAATTCCCCCACTTTTATGATACTTCATTGTCGTTCCTCACTTATATTCCGAGGTTTGTGGGAGTTATAGCCGAACAACCCTTCCGCGGCTTGTCAAAGTGATTGCATTAATGGCTCTTCGAGACGACAATTACGAAGGGACGGCCAGACGGACGGCAATAATGCATTCAGTCCGAGCAGCACTCTTTGAACGGCTATTTTGATGGAAGCAATAATCTCTGCTGATTGCGATTATACGATGCGACTGCGCGGAGTTGATTGTGCTGCGTGCACTCGTCTCCGAACCTATTTCCAGCGCGTCTGCAGAATTGCGGCCGTCAAAACTCCGTCCCCGCAAATTGCCGCCCAGACCGTACTATACTTGTATTCCCGTGATAGAAATCAAGCAGACGGAATAGTGCCTCGTTTTTGCATAGTACAACGACGTTATGTCATTGCGCTGTCAGATACATGTAATCCCCGTAAAAGACGACATATTCGCTGAAAACTGAGCCAAAAATTAAAGTTAAAAATAATGTTTGATTGCAGAATATAGTCACACAAAAATAACCAGTCGTAAAAAAAAGATATAAAACAGAGCCAACAATATACTGTTTATGTTTGAACTGGACTGAACCGGAAATACATTCTTGGCTGGGGTTGCTCGGCTATTTGCCTTTCTATCCATCCAACTAAAATGGCAGCCAAGAACACATTTCATTAATTACTAATAGTTTGTAACGATTTTGCATTCATCGTCTAATCCAGTTCAAACATAAACAGTACTTTCTGGCTCTGTTTAACACGTTTCCTTTTTACGACTGGCCATCTTTGCGTAAGTGTATTCTTCAGGAAAATTTCTTATTTTAAACTTTAACCTAATTCTTGGCTCATTTTCAGCGACTAT
>Ga0209363_1000807_pt1 | contig 13530 bp, 5 predicted proteins | sample WorMetexBAHAMAS3_FD_187385 | JGI IMG/M metagenome (GOLD analysis project Ga0209363, IMG submission 187385) | Marine gutless worms symbiont microbial communities from Max Planck institute for Marine Microbiology, Germany - Inanidrilus exumae... | ecosystem: Host-associated > Annelida > Digestive... | reverse complement strand
TCCCCCACCAACGATTTTTGGCACCAGAAAAGTAGAGTCCCTGGGCTATCGTATGGTGAAAAAAATTGCCGAAAAGTTCAACCGGCTGAGTAGGGTGCACCAACGTCACAGACAGACAGACAGACAGACAGACGACAGACGGACGGCCGATAGCATATAGCGAACGTGAACGCGAGTTCACGTCCGCTAAAAAGCATAAACAGCTGCTTTCAACTCTCCAAACTGAAATAACCACGTAGTGGCAAAATTTATCTTTATATGCAGAAACGTTTCAGCTTAGACCCTGTACCGGGGCTCCGCCCGTGAACCCCCTCTGGGGTACTTCTGTTCTCCAAACACCCTGACTGACCTCTCCACCTGGATATGTTTAGTCCCCCCGGATCTTGGGGTGCTATAATAAACCATGTGAGCTGGTTACTAGTATACAAAATGTCATAACTCATGTAAGCCTAGTTATGTACCGGGGTAGGCCTATGCGATGAAAGACAGTGCGTGAAACTGACTGTCGGCCAACGAAGTCTGATCCAGAAGGATCATACGGAGCAGGCCTGCACCAGAAAGAAAAATTACTCATTATTATTGCGCCATATTTCAATATTTGGCAGTTTTGTTTACGACGGTTGAATAATGCTGGTAGAATTCACGTGTTCACTCCGGACAGTGATGAGTCACGCTGCAGCTTGACGTGACGTAACTACACAACGATCGATCTGTATACGAATGTTGATGATGTTTTCATACAGATCATTGTGATTGTGTGCACGGTGGGGCAATTAGGACTAGGAGTCTAGGACGTGACGTGCTGTTATCGATTTAACGATGGCCGCAAATGCCGTGTACATGCAACGTCGTCGTTATGCATGCATGCAAGTACATTACAAGTCATTGTTGATGTTAATCAATGACACACACGCCATTCGCACTTGCAGCTGCTTAGCACGGAGCCCGCGAAGGGGCATGCAGAAAAATCTAGACCTGTCGTGCGCACGAGTTTCGATATGCATCTCGTGCGCACGATATATAATTCTGCATATCCCTTCGCGGGCTCCATACCTTAGTCCGTGGGCGTCCATCCCCTAAAGCAAATGAAACAAATCTCCCCATTTCAGGTCAGACAGGAGACACAATTGGCCATAGCTTACAGTAAATGCAGAGGAAACGGGGACGTCTATAGTCTATACATACAGCTCTGTGCTCTTTTCACCTCACCCTTACTTTGCCCCCTCCCTTACCGAGTAAGAAATCTGGAGAGCGTCGAGCCCCGGCTGTCAGATTTTGGAACACTTTCTGTACAAAGTCATCCGTCTACTCTAAAAGCTAGCAGTTCCTGCCAAATCTGATGCCAGGTGACGGTTGTCTATCAAGCAAAACAGGCTAATGATGAATCAGATGTAACAGTGGCATCTGCCCCCTAAGCATGTGCATACAACCCTACCCCGTTAGCCTACCACCCTCTCTGCTCGTTCCCCTCAGTGAATCCAAGTGAGACGCCGAAGGCGTCGCGAGGTAATGGTGACGTATTATGACGATAACGTATCCCGTCCCCAACAGACCTTGAGGTCTGATGCTCCCCGCAAGAGGAGTCCGGGGCATATAGCCAGGTCGCAGTGGGTTCTGGTGCATTCAGAGCGTGAAAGATTGCTTCTGGTGATATTTTTGCAACTAAGTGACCAATGTAATATGCGTAAAATTGAGCAAAAGTTGTTGTTTGCAGTGTCGCATAACGTTAAGGCAAATCTGGTATAGGCTACATGCAACGTCGTCGTTATGGACGTACATTACAAGTCATTGTTAATGTTAATCTATGACACACGCCATTTCGCACATTGTCTTGTGCTCAAGACAAAGCTGCATGCATTTAAAAATTCCCCCCTAAAACATTTTGGATGCAGTATGTATAGACTATAGACGTCCCCGTTTCCTCTGCATTTACTGTAAGCTATGGCCAATTGTGCCTCGTGTCTGACCTGTTAGAAACCACACAACGATGACATCATGGGTCACATCTCGTGTGACCCAGACGGGTCTACTGAAAACGCGAGACAGGAAATGCGGCACAATATTCAAGGACTGTGGAAATTGCGGGAAAAGCTGCTGTGGAAAGTTTTGCAGTGCTAGAAAATATAATTTTCAAGAATCACAAAACGTCGTATACGTAGGGCCTATAATATTGTCGCAAGAACTTTTTTGGCAATTGTATGCATGCCTATAAAAAGGAAAGGTTAGGCCCTATGTTATGTTATGCGTCTATCTAAAGGCAGAACAAAAAGGTCATGAAATCAAAAAGGTGAAACATTGGCAATCGTAAAACTCAGTATGTCACGTCCTCGCAAGGTCAACTATACATGTAACTACAGAAAGTTGAAGTAGGCCTAACTGTTAGTCAATATAGCTGAATATGTAGGCTATATACGGTCACGGTCTGCAAACGCTTATTCAATGCACGGCCTTGTTGCAATGCACCTTCACATATTCATTTCATTATACTTGACTACAATAGTTCATGTAATTGTCGATGGTTAAACTGCTTATTAAACGTCAGCAACAAAGTATAGTTTATCAGAACAGACGTAGCACCATGGTAATTGGGGTATAGACAAATGGCTGGTTGATTGGTGCTATCGTCTCGCGGTCGCATTCACCTGCTCCACATCGTTGTCGGAATTACTACTCATCGTTGGCATGTTTGAGTTGTTTAATGTAAGCGCAGTCGATTGCAATTTGCAAATTAAACCGAGCTACAAACCACGTACATTTTCACATGCTTTATATATTATATATACAATCTCAGCTTTCCGTATTCTGTATGTTCCGCATTTTCATGTCTCGCATTTTCAGCGCCCCCGCCCCGCGTGTCATCTATAGGCTATTGCGTATTTGATGAAACAGTACATTGGGCTATAGCCTGCCTGATCCATTTAGCATGAAAACTGATTTTGCGTTGACAGAATACTTTGCAGGACTGGCCCGATTGGACCAGATACCCACGGTCGACCGTGAGCGTTTGGCAACAGTCAACTGCATAGGCCTAGTGAGTTTTATGAATTAGGCCTGAACAACTGATAAGGCGCCAAAGTGACAGTGCAAATGTACGGTTGCTGGCGTTGGGTCATTTGTTTCAAGGGTGTCCGCTGATAAATACGAAGTGCAGACATGCAGTGGCATGTAAACGATGCATGGCGGATGCCGACCTTAATCAGAAGCAGTTCGTCGAATGCATTCCCTGCATTCCACAGCCACGCTGGCAGCTGCGAGCATCTTTCCAAGTGCTCACGTGACGTGACGTCATTACTGACGTCTCGCGTACGTGTGATCAGCAGCAGAAGTCACTACAGCAGCTGAATCTCGGCTGCTAGCTGCCAGTGAACATTTAGCTGCATAAACCATCGAGCACTACACTGCTACACAATGAACAGCTGAAGCGTCAAGAATTCTTGGCGGCCTCATTCAGCAGCTAGCTGGTAGGGCCTAGTGTTACTGCACAGCTTTCGCTCAACTTTCTGTCACAATTTTATTGTTGCGGTCCACATAGGCCTGCTTGTGTTGCCGTTGTCGTTTTTGACATTAATAATATGAGATGTAATAAACATAACCGATGTTATAAGCGGGTTCAATAAATGGCTACAGACATGGGGTAATCTACAGTATATGGCCGGTTATATGTAGTGTCGCCAACTGAAGTTTTTGAACCTGCTGAAGCCTGAAGGTGCAGGTTCCAGTAAGGGAGGAAATGGTTGCAATAGCAATAGTCGGTTCTCATGACCGTAGTCTGTCCGTCAGCGCCTCTGTAGTCTTTGATGTACTGGCGCTATACACGCTAGGTAATTATTATTATTATTATTATTATCATCATCATCATCATCATATCTCCAACCAGCTCAAATGTTTATGTCAGCGGCGTATAAAGCGCCTGCCCCCGTCACTTTTCTGCATTCAGAGGTCACATAGGCTCTGAAGATTATTTCGATGTAAGCTCACCACCAGGCACCAGGCACAACGTATCGTGACACTTATCGCAAATAAACAGATTATTTGTGATTTGCATTTCCCAAAATGCACTTAATTTATCTATCTTGTGTTTGTAGGCATGTAGACATTAGACAACAGTGGTTCACGGCTATTTCTTGGCACAGTGACTGCATGAGTGACTGTATGGCGTCACTAGCAACGGAACAGCCGCTGTGGCTGATGTCTTCGCTACACTGCTATCGTCTACAGACAAATCGTTCTCCTGTCGAGTCGCCGCCTACTGCCAAGAAATTCTTGCGCTCGAGCTGCTCACATCAACAACCACAGCAGCATCGGAGTTCAGTTGCGAGCGACAACATCGACGACACAGCCTGCAAGGAGAACAGGTCCATTCTGAAACGCGTGGACTGCAGTCGGTCAAAGTCTTGGCACGCAGGACAGACACCACGCAGAGTCAACTTTCATCAGAATGTGGCTGTCGTCGCTTACGACCGATCCGACGGCGAGCATGTCTGTTACGAGAGTCACCGGCTCAACACGGAACCCAGGGACAGACGAGAGTTCGTCAGTCGTACACTGCTTGCACGTGTTCACTCCAGTAAGTCAACGTCGTCATCGTTCGACGGAGACTCGACGTCGCGCCAGCACTACGCACCGCTGACGCTGACTGCTGGCGGTGGGCGGTCAGTGGACACGGGCAGGCAGAGCTCGGCGGGAGCACGGCCACTGCCGTCCGTACTGGCAGCAGTCGACAACAGCCTGCCGTCACCAGTCAGCATTGACTTCACGTTTCACGAGGATCGCTGCGGTCAGCTGTGGCTCAGATTCACAGTTCCACTGGGACGTGGTGTCGCTGCCGGAGACGCGCTTGTCAAGGCGAACGTTGCCGGTAACAAAGTGCGAGTGTTGGGAACACGCACCATTGTTCGTGACGCTACAAAGCCAACGCGACAGGAATTCGCAACGCGCTACGCTCTACCAATGGACGTAGATCCGTACGCTATATCGGCACGGATGGACTCAGCCGGACATCTCTTTGTCGAAGCACCAGTAATAACTGGCGAAGGACGACACAGAACCACTTCCGCCACTGCCGACTGCACTACAATCTAGATTTGGCTAGACCGATTATTATCCACACATGCCGATAGGCGAGGTGTGGATATATCGGTTACTGTTTGTTTGTAATTTTGTGTGTGTATTTGTACGGTTATGGATTTCTCCGCCGAGGATAAAGCTATCGGCGTTAAATTTTGCACGGCGGTTCATCGGCGTCTAAGGCAGGGAATTACACATTTTTGTGAACTTTGCTTCCGCAGAAGCCCACAATCGGACGACTCGGCTCGGACGAATCGCCCCCGTCGCCCGCGCCACGCGTAGGATCGGCATGTGTGGATATACGACCGTCCCCGAAGACGGACGTACTTGTTGATTGATCGATTGATTGTTTTGTTATTTTTTATTCAAAGCAATTTCTGCAACGTCCGCTAACCGACATCCTCGAAACTGTTCCATGTAATGTGGCTTAACCCAAACAGAAGCCTTGCTGTGTCGATTTCCATAACTCACACCATAAATATAACAAGGCAATCGTAGATATCAGACTTCGCCCGCGCTGTGCAATCCCACTGCTCCCTTCGTGGCCGACAGGCCGCATCGCCTGCTGCCGGAAATGTTCAGAATACTATTTGCGCTTGCCTGACATACTGAATGATCTTGTCTACTGCATTACGTTATTGGCGATTGAATGATCCCTTTTGCAGCGAACGCGACGCTGCAGTGAAGATTGCCAATATACTTTTGAACGGCCTGGACAACCCCCGAAAATTGCCCTTCCTCTTGGGGATCTGTACTTCCATCTAACACATGATTCCTTCGGCCCACCGAGTCTTCATCCAAAACTGCATGTCGATCGGTTCGACCGTTTTTGCACAGCTCACCTTATAGTATCTCATTACTTTACAATGGGCCACTACGTTTCCTCCGAAAATTGCCCCTTCCCGTTGGGGGATCGGGTCCCGTAGCTATCACATGGTACTGGCCCACTGGAGTGATTAACCAAAATGGCATCTCGATCGGTTCAGCCGTTTTCGTATGGGTCCCAAATGCTTTGCTGTAGAAAGCATTGTCAATGGGGAAGAAAACCCCCAAAATTGTCCCTTCCCTTGGGATTGCGTGACCCCGCCGGAGGATGACCAACAACCCCCGAAAATTGCCGAGGAATTTTCATATACCGAGCGACTCGACAGATGCTGTACGATAGCCTACTTTATTGTAGTAGGGGCCTAACATTACATCCTTAGGAGAGAGAGACGTTCCCAACAAGCAAAAAAGTTCTTTACATCAATCTTGGACCAATCTTCATGCCTACATCATCTCCTCCCACAGGAACGTGACAACGTTGTTACTTCCAGGTTGCGTTCGGCGTTCAAATTCCCAGTGCCATTCGCCAGGACAAATAAATTTCAATCATTTATAAATTACGGCTTAAGACGGTATCAGTAGGCCTATAGACTAACATCGTTTTTGTGAGCTATGTTTTAACTCTTGTGATATCATGAACTGCCAGTGTTTGTTCTAATGTTGCAGACTGTTAGTAAGTGTCGCAGTGTTTTTATGTCTTGTGTCCTGTTTGAACATTGTTTTATTATTGAGCTATTCGGTCTCATGACCGCCAGTTTGAAATAAACACTTACTTACTATGACCGAGCCACGCAACACACACAAAAATGGTAAAGATCGCGCGTGTGGTTCGGGAGATATGCTCGCGTACATACAGACTGATGATGAAATTTAGCACCCATCGGGGAGTGCAATACATGTGAGGCAGGAAAAGTTTGCGATTTTTGACAAATGTCTGGCTACATCTCGCAAACGGTACAGGAGAGGCATGTAATAATAATAATAATAATAACCAGGACAGTGTTTATGGTGCTGTCATCATGGTAAGCCATTGGGAGACGTCACCCGGTTCATCATCGCCAGGTGGCCACTGGCCACAAACCGTCAGACCAAGTCAACCAACAAGCTTGTGCTGCCATCTATATCCACCATCGCCATTTATTATTACTAGTCATTATGAAAGACCAATTCTGAGTCACATGCAGTCTATCAAACGTCTGCAGGGGGACCGCGCGACTCCCACGATATAAATATTCTATAACTGCAAGGTGGAAATTCTGTAGCGTTTCATAAATTCAAGACTTAATGCGCAGCTATCGTCTAATTTGTTAAACGAAGTAGGTTCTCTTTTTCGGTATTTTGAAGTACGTGTACGATATCGTCGTAAAAAGTTCACGTTCGCTATCTCATCTCTTGATGAGTTCTTGTATTTAATACACTGCCAATACTGGTCATTATATTACAGAGGTAGATAACATACGGCCAGCACACGACTGTTACTCTATTTTACTCTCCCACAATGAGATAACGGCATAGGTTAGTGTACTCAACTTAAAAACTAGATGGCTATGTCATATATGTTATGTAGAATGCCACATATAAAATACAGTATTCGGCTCGAAGCGGTCCGGAGCGCACAGTGGAGGAGTGTTTCCCACCGGCGTACGCGACAGGTGATAGTTTGTGTTATTTATTTATGCTTATTTTTAATGTAAATATGCTTAATGTACATTATTTATTACAAATAAAAATATATACTAAAAAATTCAGCGGCCCCTGTGGGATTCGAACCGAGTACCTTGCGTTATTCTACTAGCGACATACCGTACAGAATAGTTTCCGTTGGTATTATGCTGTACATATACCCTATTATATATCGTCCAAATTGTTGATTCCTGTTGTGGTTCATTGTGCGACTAATATCGATATAGTTAGTCACACAATACAATAATACGAAATTGAAGTATGTCCGACTTTACGGTAAATAAGTAATTTTAAAAGGTATTGCGGCTCCTAGTGAAATGGACATGGTGTCACGTGACTGCGTTGTCGCTACAATAAGTATGTAAATGTAATCTAAGTCGCGTTGACTCTGTGAAATAACACAAAATAAGGGATTTTACGTCGTTCAAGGTCACCGATTTTGGCACCAATCGAAAGCTCATGTACGACTTCCTATTGGTGATTAATACTAACTTAGGCCTATCTCCTATCCTGCACCGTTTCTAGGATATGGCCTCCGAAAGCTCCAAAATCGCTATATTTAGCTACCCCTCTTGCGTTTAAAACCCCCTCCCCCGACGGAGCAGTTCCCCTGGGACGATATCCTTAAAATTTTCCTTGGATGTCAATAGATGGCCAAGGTACCAAATGGCATAGAAACGTTGCCTAACATTTCAACCGGCTGAGTAGGGTGCACGAACGTTACAGACAGATAGACGCATAAGGACACTAGACATCAACTAGGATCATTTGGTAGTGAATTTCAGGCGATCTGTAATCATTGCGTAGTTATAGCGACCCAAGTCGCAAGACCTTGAATTTTTTTCAGAGATTTTCGCGTTTTTTGGAAAAACGATCCCTTTCGGTAAAATTTTCTAAATTGTTCCCAAGGGTTTCATCACGACACCGATCGACGCTGTCGTGTTTAAATTTCGTGAAATTTCACTGACGGGAAACCGTGTGCTGACAAAAAAAATTTCGCATGCCTGTCAAATTGTCGTTACTGATGGGATCGCACCCAAAATCTGCCAGGGCCAACCCCCAACATTGTACTGAGAGAGCTCCAAATCGTTTCTTTCGGCGCAGTTACAGCCGCGCACGTGAACACCGCCAAATAGCCCCGTAAAATCCAATATTCGATCATAGCCTAGCTTCGAGCCGAATAACTATGTAGTTTGGTGTTCACAATGACATTGACACATTTCAATTATAGTTCAGTTAATGAATGAAAGTTTGTTGCTGACTCAGTATTTCAATGATACCTTTGTAGAACTGGCAGCACATATTTACTACCATTAACAATTAAATATAGCTACATTAAATATGCATATTAACTACAGTGCAATACTCAATTGTTAATATGTACTACAATACAAGTTCATTTTCTCCCACAAGGACGTTATGTTTTCACTCCTGTTTTGCTTTCTGTCAGACTCAGTCTGTTAACAAAAATGGACTAATTTCCATAAGAAATTTGAGATGGTGTAGGCGTCGTAACAAGGAGCATGAGTCTGCACATGCATGTTTACACGCCAGTTTTCCACTTTCGTGTAACGCTGGTCAGCCCTGTTGCAGATTTGCACTCGGTGAGCACTTTAGTTTCTAGTACTAGTAGTAGTTGGCATGTATTTGACTAATTATTGATATCTACTTGTTTCTTAAATATTTAAACTTGATGTTACACAAAAACTAACGGTTGGGCAAGTATTAAAATTCTATTAAATGTATAGTCAAGAGTATACACTTGATCAACAAGTAGAAATTTAATGTTCTGTTCAGATATAATTAAAGAAACAATAAGCAAAAGACGAAACAAATAACTTGAACATAAGCACATAAAGAATAAAAATAACGGTTCACATAAGAACTAGAAAGCAAAATTATTTCAAGTCTTAAATGAAGTCTTAACTACTAATTCTTTTTTTTTGCCGACGACTGTGATCTTAGTTTTTCTTGAAGCTGTTTTGCATTTTCTCTGTTCTGAACACGTTGTTGCTCCCTCTAAAACAAACAGCATTATTTCAACATGTTCTCATTAGAATGCCAGTTGCACTGTTTAAAACAAATAACAAGTGGGACTAGCTCCAACACGTATTTCACAAAATCGCACTGTATTCATTTGCAGTAATACTTCCACATTAGTTAAAGTAGGCCTACTTAAAATTATAGAAAAAACTACCGGTATTCACAGTTTATCTAAAGTTGTACAAGCCGAAGCTCTATAACGGCAAAAATTAAAATAAATGCTAAAATTATAAGCATGAAGCACACGCGCTATCTATACAGGATTGTCGCGATGGCCACGAGGCGTGGCTTACGTCGATGGACGGACGGTCGGGCGCGGCAGGCACAAGCGGCAAGCGGCGAGCTGTGGGCCGGAATAGAGGGCTCGCGCGGCGGAGGGGGCATGGCTTACGACGACGGACGGATGGGCGCGCGGGTACAAGCAAGGCTGGGCAGACGGGCTAGCCGACGGTCCAAATCAAGCCAAAACCACGCTACGAGCGATTTTGGATCGTCACATTTAAATCCGTCAACCGCCAGCTTTAAATGTAGGCCCCTACAACCTAGCGCATGTTTCATCATTATAATTTAGCATTTATTTTAATTTTTTCCGTTGTAGAGCTTTGGCTTATACAACATTAGATAAACTGCTTTTTATTACATAAACTGTTTTTTCTATATAATATTAGCTGTTTTAACAAGGTATCGCCCTAACGGGACGTAACCGTACTGGCCTGCCGTGCAGTGCAGGGGCGAACCCCCTCTCCTGCCGGATACGGTTGTGGTGGACGAAAACGCCCGAACTGGTTAACTGTGTATCAGAGTAGTTCACTAAGAAATTTTTTGGAGAGATGGTACACGAGAGATTGTACACAACTTCATATGGCTACTAGCCAAATGAGGTTGTGTACATCTCACTAGTCACTACGCTACGGGTGTCAAGCTGGTTTAGGTACGAGGGGCGTTCAAAAAGTTCTGCAACTCGACCATAAAGAAGAATGGAAATATTACAATAACACTTTATTTTTCAATATAATCACCACTGAGTTCAATGCATTTGCAACATTTTTCTGGCAGACTGTTAATTTCACTAAAATAGAAATCTTCTGTCTGTCCCTCCAGCCACTCCTTGACAGCCTCCTTGAGCGCTTCATCGTCAGGATAGTGGACACCACGAAGGTGAGACTTCAGATTGCGGAACAGAAAATAGTCACTGGGAGCCAGGTCAGGACTGTATGCAGGGTGGTCTAACTGTACGAAACCGCAGTCGCAAACAGCCTGCTATGCAATCATGGACTCGTGGATTGGAGCGTTGTCGTGCAACAGCCAGACTCATTGCTTCAGCATCCCTCGGCGTTTCTCCTTGATGGCGTCACGCAGCTTCAACAACAGACTGGCATAGTACTGTCCATTCATTGTAGTTTTGGGAGGCAGGTAGTTAATCAGCAGTAATCCTTTACTGTCCCAAAAAATGGTCGCCATGAGTTTCCCAGCTGAGGGTAGAGTTCTGAACTTCCTTGGAGGAGGAGATGAAGCATGTCTCCACTGCATCGACTCAACTTTGCTCTCCGTGGTCCCAGTGGTGAACCCACGTTTCGTCCCCAGTAAAAATCTGCCGCACAAACTTGACAGGGTCAGACTCAAAGGCATCTACGATCTCCTGAGCTGTAGTGACGCGTCGCGCATGATCATGATGTCAGCTTCCTCGGGACCCATCTTGCAGACACCTTTGACATCTTCAGATGATCATGGATTATGGTTTCCACGCTTCCACACGAAATATGCATTGTTCTCGCAATCTCCAGTACTTTTATTCTCCTGTCATCTTTAATCAGTTTCTCCACAGCAGCAATTACAGATGGATTAACAGCGTCAGACGGCCGGCCGGACCTCAGGTCATCTTCGAGCGACTCACGTCCACGACGAAACTTATTTGACCATCGGGTAACTGTGCTGTAAGACGGTGCACTGTCCCCATACACGGCACGCAGTCGATCATGAATCTTCTTTGCTGCACGACCTTCTTTACAGAAAAACTTAATGACTGCACGAAAATCAAACTTTAAATTTTCCATTACTATGCTGAGTTGTTTACTTTGCTGCGCTATGACGTCATCATAAGTGACGACGTCACAACAAGTACCACACTATTGTAGTAAGTAAAGACTGTAGTTTGTACTGATACATGCCATGCATACTCATTTTTACATTATCATGCCAAGTTGCAAAACTTATTGAACACCCCTCATAACTTGAAATTCAGCGTATCAGCGGAGGGAAAGGGAGAATTGAAAGAGGGAGGAAAGGGGAAGTAACGAACCCCTCTCCAAATCCTGGATCCGCCCCTGCAATGTCAGCCGCCTGATTCCCACGCGCCTGGCCGCCAGTGCGCCGACCATCCACGCGCCTAGCGGCCGCCGGCCGGCCCAATCGTTGGCAGCGTTACAGATGACTACGACAGATGACAGCCAGCAAAACATTATTGGCCCATTAGGCGGGCCAGTAATAAAGTGATGGACTGCGAATCGCATTAATGTCGCTTAAGTTATGGTAAAATATGTAATTTAATCTACCTCTTTCAGTGCCACCAAACTACCAAAGAATATCCAATTTCTATTCTAATGTCAGCAAACTTTGATAAAACCTCATTATAAATAATTATCCATCCCTAGACTTCAGTACACAAATTTTGTTGACGAATTAGAACGCTTTCAGCGTATATTAACTGCCTGCGTCCATCCAGAAATATCAATGAAGGGATGTGGCACACACCTCATTGTTACTTATTTGCTGCTGTTGAAAGCTGTAATCATGGCAACAGCGGTGAACGTTAATTGACAACAAATTTATATATTCTATCCTCCTAGACAACAAATCAACGCATGGCACCAAACTGTATGAAATATCTCTCACATTAGTAGCCTACTGCGGTGAATCAGTTAAGCTGCCATTAATGCCAGCTATAATTTGCATGTGCAACACTATACTTTTCTTGCCTGACACATGGCCTGCAGTACCCATCACTTTGTGAAGTGTAATTACGTACCTCAAATGATTATTGTTTACATTACAGATTATCCCCATAAAAGACGACATAGTCACTGAAAACTGAATCAAGAATTAAAGTGGAAAACAGTAAATTTTGTTGCATTATAGTTATACACACGTGCAAAAACGGCCAGTCATAAAAGATCACTGATAGGAACTTAGGAAGTCAAATATGTGCATCAAATCGTGCCATTTCTGATGACCTTGATTAACCTCCAGGGTCATTCACCTATTGCAAGTCATTCTGAATGCAATTTTTCATACAGTTGTGCAGCAGTTGACAAGATCTCAACTAACACAACATGTCACGTGGTCCCTCGGCGAAAGATGAGCTTCTTTTTTAATCACTGAGTAGTGTATGTGCATAAACTAGAATAAGATAGGTGACTGAAGTATAGCATAATGGGCAACTTATTCTAAACATCCTTTTTCCAGCCAGTCATGCAGGATCCATGAAGGCAGCACTAGTAGTGTTATATGCATAGCGACAAAACAATAAATCATACAGGTTTATTATTATTTATTCATTATTATAAATATCAAGCCTAATAATTTCAACTGGCAAATAACACCAATAGCGTGGCCAAAAAAAGTTAAAAGCATGTCATTATGTAACAAAATGAGGATGATTACCTCAGCAGCTAGGCATTTGTTTAATTTTGAATTGATGTCCGTACACCATCCAACAAATTGCAGGAATCGATACTGCAATTCAAGACAAAGGACAACATTACTAAATATATTTCAGGGGGACACATGAAGATTAGCGGTACTCATAGGAAATGCACAGTATTGGTATTTTCGGTTTTTTACTTTTTTAGACATTTATTTCAGCAAATGTAATGTTTATTTGCTGGGGAGGGGGCAAAGCCCCCTCCCCAGACC
>Ga0209363_1000806_pt1 | contig 13533 bp, 9 predicted proteins | sample WorMetexBAHAMAS3_FD_187385 | JGI IMG/M metagenome (GOLD analysis project Ga0209363, IMG submission 187385) | Marine gutless worms symbiont microbial communities from Max Planck institute for Marine Microbiology, Germany - Inanidrilus exumae... | ecosystem: Host-associated > Annelida > Digestive... | reverse complement strand
GTCAAACACCATTGGAAATGGCACATCCTCATCTGTTTATTTTGCACCATCTAAATTTATTATTGTTATCACGAGAAGCCAAGCTGGCAGAGGATGACTTAATAGCCGGACAAGGAGGTTTCATCCACGTGGAAGAGGGCAACAGTCTGAGCGAAATGGCAAGCAATATATCATGAACAGACCACACACGTGAAAATGCTCCCGCAAGAGATAACAAGCAGAGAGAAAGAAAGAGAGACAGAGTGATTAAAAGAGTGGTCAAAATTACTCTAGTTGTCTATCATCTATGGCAACAAATGGTAAAGGTCAGCTGACAATGGCAATGGGTTTCTATCACATTTATGAAGCCTGAAACGACTGGTCCAATGTCATGATAAATATGCAGATATATTTTATCATGAACATGTATTCAATATTATATCACAGCAAGAAAAATACTGTAACATAATATTCACAATACTCACAACTGCAGTTCTGCATTATAATTTGCCACATATTAGCATACTAATTCATGTTTATTCATGTAAGAATTAGCAAAATTTGTTTATAGCAGTTTCCAAATTCTATCACCCAACTTCACATATGAGTGTACCTGACAAAAAGGTTGTAGGCTTCAAGGTACTGTTCCCACTGCGATGATGTCATAATCTCGTGCTGGAAATGCACAACAAACACACTGAAAGAAAGGAGAACAGTCATCAAGGTATTTGCACAGAACATTTTCTTACTGTGTACAAAGTTATGCCTCTTATTGCTACACCATGCCAAATATGTGCCCACCACACACAATCAATATATTGACCGAAAATTACCACTAAGAATAAATTAGCCCCATACTAGACTGATGGTCGACTCCTCGCAACGGACGGACCGTGCCAACTTCAAAGTCACGTGACACAAAAACTGGGACAAAAATCCGGCCCCGATAGAATTTAGGTATTGTGCCCTGATTTAAGAATGCGTGGTCATTAGCCAGCCCCCATTGTAAATGGAGAGACGATAGCCTTTGAAAATGGTCAAATTTCCGAATTTCAAGGGCTCGTGACCTTGACCTTGGATCGGGTCATACTGCATACCTTCATGCATCACTCGTCGACCTCTACATACACACCAAATGTCATTGAAATCAAGGAAACTTTTTGTGGACGGACAGACGGACATTTGAGACCCACTTTATTAGGTCAACTCGGAGGAGTCGACCTAAAAAGACAGATAAAAACTGCTGCTTCATATCCTTAAGTACAAATTTATACAGAAACATACAACAAAATCTAATTCATAAACCATAAGTCTTGAGATTTTCAGTAAATGCCAACAATTTTTAAGTTACAGCATATACCATACACAACACATTAAGTTGAAGAAACACAATGCTAAATAAACCAGATGACAGCTGTGACCTTGACCTTTGACCTGCAAAATCTAATCAGGTCATCAACAGGGGCTGGTGAATATTTAATTGAGATTGCTCAAGCCGTTCACGAGATATTGTGGTAACAAAGTCTGTCCGGATGAACGAGCAGATGTGGCAGATAAACGTGGCGGATGGACAACCCAAAAACATAATGCCTTTGCCGGCAATGTGGGGTGGCTAAGGCATAAAAGTAAACAAACACAGCATTACTCTTTAGTGGGGCCACAAATCAAGAGTGGTTGATTCTAGTGAACACAATAAGTAAGTAACCTGGTCATGAACGTCGAGGTCGGCGTGTTCCAGGTCATTGACGAATCGCTGGCAACAATCAATTGCCAATTCTAGTGTCTTCACTGACAACCGTTTGGTTTTCGTACTGATCGACCTCATGGCATAATACTTATCGGCACTATTGCTGTTGGGTTGCGACTCTGTGGTCGTCGACTCTATGTTGCTACTGTGGTTTGTATTCGGTGACTCGTTGTCATTTTCGTCTAACGACGGACGCCGAGAAACGTTCTGCTTCGGCGACTCACTGCTGGCGTCGCTGTCTGTCGCCGGCAGAGAACTGTTCAACATCTCCGCGACGACAGCGGATGTCGACTTGCAGGAGATTGACAGCAGCGAAGACGCATTGCCCAGCACAGACAGGCGATGTTCATTGCTCGACATCGCCGCAGTGTCTGTATATCGCCGACCGTACTTGGCAACAAAGTACTTCATCAGGCTGATGCAGGCCGTCAAGTGGTAGTCATCTGTTGTAAAAACACATAACCATTCTTACATCCATAATAGCGCTGGCTGATTGACGTAATGTCAACACTAAGGGCCGGGTTTTACACCGCAAATTAATCTCCCGTTAACGTTAATGGGAGATTAGCTCCCATTGGATAATGGGAGTTAATCTCCCGTTAACGTTAACACGGGATTAATCTGCGGTAAAAAACCGTCCCTCAGTCTGTTAGCTAGCGTGTTTGTCCTACTCAGCGATCGCCGACACGAGCATGCGAAGAAAGATTCTATTTTTAGCAACAAGTAAGGAGAGTTGATCAGCGCTATACACGTCAATCTCTGTTAGCCGATATGCGCAGTTAAAAGCTAAAGGATTTTGACGGAGCAAAGTTTGACTGTCCTAATTCCATTGCCGATGGCATTCAGATTATGAAGAAGATGGTAAAGTTATCCTCAACTGTGTTACATATTCGTCTGTGTTCTGCACTGTTGTATTACTACAATCACAACTGCAGAAGTAGTAATCCCATGTTAAAATGCTCAAAGGTCATTTCACACACCAGATTTCATCAGCGTGATGCTGTCCTTGAGTGACTGTCCTTAAAGATGATATGCAATGATGTTTTGGTTGTTAAAGTAAATTGCCCATACTATGTCTTTAATATAAGCAAATCTATTCGAATATTAAGGAACATCAAAAAGTTAGGAAATTTTAGAAAAAAGCGCCAGAAAGTGCGCACCCAATGATTTGTTTACTTTTGCAAGTGATGTCGTCATACCAGGAAAACAAACAACGGAACAAACTATTGGAGTGTTGAGTGAGACATTACACAATACTTACGCATAATGACGTAGAAATAGGTTCTTAAAACATAAACTGGTAAAATTAACTTCTTATCTAATCTCAATAACGCATAACAACGCAAACCCTGGTACGACGTCACACATGACGGAAATAACCGAAGAATAATTATACCAAAAAGACCAATAAACTTGTACTTTTTAGCATTTTACGGCATAATTTATCAAAATTTGTTACACAGACGGGTTTATACTGCAGTAAGCAGCTAGAAACTACTTTTAGTAAAAGTCAATTGCCCATAAAGTGCTCAATTTGGTAAAAAATTGTTGCATATCACCTATAAGTATTAAATCCTTCAGCTGGGACTCCTTACACATCATAGATGGCTTTCATAAATGGCTAATAGATAGACATCATACAGTGGTTTAACTAAGGGATAGCAAGGAGCTGCTGTGAGCTGAGTCTGTGCCTAGATATGCTACACGCAATTTATGTCACTGACATGATATACATAGATAACATTGATTTTATTACTAAGTCACAGTGCATTACTGGGTAGTAGTTGCTACCATTCCTTTTAAATATTTTCTGCACTTTATGCACCACTTAATAATAAACAAATAAATATATACAGGAATAAACAAACAAACCGTTTAATGGCCTCTTGTTCCAGGACAACCTGGGTAAGCTGGTACCAGAAAGGCAGAATCATTCTGGACTTTAATGAGGCATGTTAATGTAGACATTGCTCTACAAATTGTTTCTATTTATCCACAGCCTTTGGCAGAGTGCAAACCTAAACTAACAGTCCAAACTGTAAACTGCTCATACATGTGTGTGAACATTAGTCTGTCATATATGATACAGCCCAGAACAGTTTTGATAATCTTCCCTCTTATCCCCCAAACCGTCATCATTGCTCAGACGTTGTCTACTGCAGGACAGCATTAAATAACTATATACATGATTATAATGTAAATTAATATTACCAAAGAATGCCGCCTTTTCATCTGCATCAGCGAGATTATAACATCGTGGATAAAAAGTATTTGGATCAACATCCTTGAACCATGGCACACTGCGAAGGTTTTGACTCAGACCAGCCTGCAAATATAAACAAAATAAAACCGATAACTGCACAGGAGATATAGTCTGAGCACAAGAATATTAGAAAAAAACAACCCAGAGCTCTTATCAGCTTGCAATCAGGGATTACAGTAAGTCGAGAGTAATGTCAAAAACCAACAGACTACCAAGCATATGTCAAAAAAGTGAACCTTTGTGGTGAACGTGCTTGCTTTGCCGAAGTGATTGACAAGCTGTGTACTCTTCGTTACTTTGCTACCAACGTCTGTAGCTTTGACGGCAAACAGCAGCGTTGGCGTGCAGTTTCGCACGTAATGTGACTACAAACACACACATGATAATACACGTGAGATATGTGAGTAACAAATGTTTAGGCCGCATCGCACTAACGGCTAGGTGCAGCATATGACTACACATGGTAAAGCATGTCTGACTGCTGGTTGCGTTCGTGAGCCTTGCAAAAATGGCTGAACCGATTCAGTTGTGGTTTGGGCGGCCGACTTGTGTTGAGACCGAGGAACCACGTATCAGATAGTGTGTCGAGAACCCCACGGGAATGGGAAATTTTGAGGGTTGTCCGGCCCACCGAAAAGTGCTGAGAGTCTCTGCTGTGGTGTATACAGCTTAAGGGATCATTCAATTGTCAATAACAACACGACATGCAACGCAGCTTTTCGGCAATTTCTATGGTCATTTGTTCATTCTGGCAGTTGCAAATGGCATAGCAGTACACACGGTGGTGGTAGCATGTATGGCGGCATGGCAGTGAAATGGGTTTAATGCTGGACTAGAGATGGATGGGTACGGAGCATGACTCGACTCTTTGTTGGGACGCTGCTGCATAACGACTGTGATAACCTTGTGCCTCTGTCACCAAGCAGTCTAATCGGGTACCAGTATATAAACTGGGCAGTTAACAGCTAGCTACTGAAAAGGTGTGGTCTACCATCCACTAGAGTCCCCAGGCTGTCATACCACCGCTGTCTTCATCATCCTCGGTTTAGCCGTGTTTGTACAGCTCTAAATTGTGACGGACAAACGAACGGACAGACAGAGGCAGACAGACACATGATGACAGCATATACTGCACTAGCATAGCATCGTGCATTAAAAATTGAAACTGATGTATGATGGTTTGTCAGTTTTGTAAGTGTATCAGATAGAAAAATAAATGGATGATAGACAGACAGATGGAAAGACAGACAGGCCTCAGACAGGTCTCTGCATACATCTAGCCAATATATACTGCATTATGCCTTGTGGTTAAAAACGAAATTCAGTGTGTCTATAAGTCAACGTACATAGTAAATCAAACATTATTTCAATCCACTCAGCACTGCTTGAATGTTTACAGGAAACTCAGACATATATCCTTCTGGCCACTGTGTCGTCTGTAGACTCCATCTTTGCATTAATATAAATTACAAGCTACTATTGTGACACAAATATTTTACCATCATTGAAACCACGGTGCTGTCCAAATGCGACCTTCTCCTCTCCCCTTCAACAACATACAATAGACATAATGTGAGCAAAACAGACGATAGATTGAATTTATTGGCCAAAGTGCAAAATTACGATATGTTGACATAGTTATGATATGATAGTTATTATTAGCCTAACTCATTAACATATTTCACTTTTCTCTGTTTCCTTCTGCATCAATGCCACAGCATTATTAAATGACTCTATGATAATGAGCTGTAACTGGCTTACAACAAATTAACATACATGCTTCATTGTGAAACAGTAATGTTGATTATTACCATTTGCCGATGACTGTGTAGCCTCTGTCATTGCCGAAGCACTGTTGATCTTCTCAACCCAGCCTCTCCTGCGCAGTGCAGCACGCAGGCTTGGGTATGGACCAGAAACTGTGAACACTTTCTTGTCCTGCAAATGTCAAACATGCACTGCTAAAGAAGCAGTGTGCTTAAATCAGGGTTCCCACTATCTTTTGATATTGAAATTCAAGGACTTTTCAAGGACTTTCAAGGACCCTCAAATTTCATTTTCAAGGACCAATTCTAAACGGAAGTTTACAGCAAGAGCAGTAGAACCGCAATATTTAATGTTTATTTATGTGACGACGGTACAGTAACAAGGTAATAAAACATGATATTACTTAGCAAATGTTCATTCAGGCAACACACCTGGAAGACAATGCTGTTTAATGAATTTGGTGATCTCAATGTTTGACGTCATAGTGAATTCAAGGACTTTCAAGGACCTGTGTAGTGAAATTTAAGGACTTTCAAGCACCTGTCCTCTTTTCAAGTACTTTCAAAGCCTTGAATTTAGGAGAAAAAAATTCAAGTACTTTCAAGGACTTTCAAGGATGCGTGGGAACCGTGTGAAATAGTAAGTAGCAAAAGTTAAATCTATGTAGTAGCAAATAGCTTGGACCAATTACTGCAACCTCAGACAACAGTGCATCAAAAGATACATATTCAAAGATATAGGAAGGTCATATAAAAGGAAACTCAAATGTGAATTGTAATCATTTCTGTAATTAACTCTGGAATATAGTGCACTAATTGCACTAGAACCGTGTGAAATAGTAAGTAGCAAAAGTTAAATCTATGTAGTAGCAAATAGCTTGGACCAATTACTGCAACCTCAGACAACAGTGCATCAAAAGATACATATTCAAACATATAGGAAGGTCATATAAAAGGAAACTCAAATGTGAATTGTAATCATTTCTGTAATTAACTCTGGAATATAGTGCACTAATTGGAGTCGTAAATGAGTACTAATTCCCAGTGAAAGTACTCTTTAAAGCGAGTTATTGGAAGGACAAGACAAAAGGTATGCACATGAAACTCTGATGCTGAAGAGAAACTGTGGCGATCAGTATCAGCTGAAAAATCTTCAGAGTCAGTTCCACAAGATGATGGGTCAAATCACTGACATTCCTCCTTTTCATAGGTCAGTAAGTGCATTATAGCTAATATATGCTATATTTTCTTGGATTTAGAAAGGTGGAAATGACTGACGCAATATTCAAGGTCATTGAAAGTCATTGGTGGACTATGACGTCCTGCTACTGTACCACTGTAGAGTAATTATGTGTTGTCTATCTTGTACCATTTCTGAGATATTACCACACTGTCATATTACTTACTTACGTGACCTCAAATGACCTTATACAGTCCTAGAGTTCAAAAGTAACTGAAAAAATAGCTCATGCATGGATGGCCTTCTATAGCAGTTCTGTAGACGATACATGTTGCATTTCTGGAGACAGTTAATGGCCAAGGAAACATTTTAGTAGCGGAAACGGCCGACAATTGTGAATAGCGTATCTAAAAATCAGCAAATGTGAAAAGATCATTTGAACAAAGAGCACAGACCTTCATGGCTCTTTCAGCATCACTGCGAGCCTGCCTCTCAAGATCAACGTAGCCATGAAGTCGTGCTTCTGTGACTGCTAGTGTCGTCTTGCTCCGTTGTAGAGACACAGGGCACGTCGAACCTGTAAAAGCATCAACACAACGCAGCTCTAAACCCACGTCTTAATCAGTCCAAATAACCCAGCTCTAAATCCAGGTCTAAGAAATCCACACGAGCCAGCTCCAAACCAGGTCGAATTAATTCTTTGACCATGCCATTCATCTGTAATTCACATTTAGACCTTCCACTAGAATCAACACTTTTGAAACGAAGACATTCAATAAGAGCTGCCGCAAATCTCCAACACACTGAAACAATGCTCACTAAGACAGCCAATATCGACCATGTCTAACTTACTTTTCTGCAACTCCTCCATACACAACGTGCAGCATAAATCACCCTCACTTATAGACTTATAACGGGACAGTGGGCTCGACTTCAGGTTAGGTTTAGAATGATAGACGCCGGGGGTCTAGATCAATTGTACGACTAAACGTACACATGTTCCGGGTCTCAGACAAACGCTAGGTCTTTAATAAATGCTGGGGGTTCTAATGTATTGTACGAATAAACGCCGGGGGCGTTTATTCAAGGATTTACGGTAAGCCAATCAAAGACAAACACAGGCAGACTGCTTAACTTCCAGTTCACTGTCACTGAAGATGGGCTCCTGTCAGCCAACGTAAACAAAGGAATTAATAACCTTCACATCTTTGCCACGACTTATCTCGACATACATGTCATCCGTCAGTTGGTTAGAATTTAACACAATTTATCTGCACACGACACGCCGGTGATACGTGCAACGTCATTTAACGCCACTTGCAAACAGTCACCTTTTATATCTGACCTCAACAGTCTATTGACATTGCTCAGACAATCATTTTAAACTACTTTTTAATTAAAACGTTTTATATTTTAAAAAAATCAAATTTTAGTAGTCGGTCATGCAACAAAACAGACAAAGCATGCCTGTTCAGGCGACATTCAAATATCAACTCTCAGGGTTTGACATTTCAACCTCGAGGCATCATATATGAATGTCACACTTACAGGCATGTGTTATCTGTATGATGTTACAGGCACTGACACAAGTAGAAGATAAGCGTTAATACCGGCATTGTGTTTGCTATTGACAGCAGGCTTGTGATCGTTGGTCGGTGGCTGTGACCTGTTGACAGGCAGAACATTCACGGACCGCTGACTGAGTACCGGCTTAGCTGAGTGATGCACTGAGCCTTGAACAGCATCAACATCACCACAATCCAGATTCAGTTCGGCAATGACAACTATCCAACGGGTGGTTTGCAATGCCATTGTATGTGTCATTAGCACATACCACTCTGAAAGCACGTGCAGCTCATGCATACAAAGTGATGACAGCAAACATAGTTCGGCAATGACAACTATCAAACAGGTGGATTGTTAGTAGCGTGGCACAGTGGTAGAACGTCGGTCTTTGGCTGGCGAACTTTCCCTGTCCTGCGCTCGACCTGCAGCTGATGGTTGACCACTTATGTGGGTAAACCGTCCGCTACAGGTCAGTCAACCAGGCCAACTCAGCCTTTCATCCTTTTGAGGTCTATACATCGAGTAGTAAGCTGTAATCGGATATTTGCTTGCATGCACGGTGGCGATGTCTGGTGAATGCTTACGGGGTGAAGGCCTGGTGTGGTTGACTGGAGCGGTGGTATGTTTGTATAATGCAATAATAATAACAATATTCATAATAGCTGCATAACGCGGGTCCAATTGTACGTTAACGTTAACGCGTGCAATTGGATGGCCACAGTTTGCGCTGCAGCACCATTGGCTCTTGCCGATCAACTGCCATTTTCGAGATTGTAAAGCACGCTGGTCCGGTAATCGTGTAAGCTGCGCTATACAAGAATCCAACCTTTACCTTTTATAGACAATACGCGTCTTTGAGGTTAGCAGCCAACAAAAAGAAATGCAGACCACACACTAACTCTGAGAAAAACTTTGCTGATCCTTGCCGTGAACAGATCTCAACACATTGCCAGTGCCGGATGTTGTCGTCTCCTTTCTGATCTTAGGTACTTGTGCACCAGTCCGTAGATCCACAATCTCGGTACTCACATTAGGAGAAGGATACTACAAATCAATAACATACTCGTTAGCAGCTTCAAAATTATGCAATATTTATTGTGCCATAATAAGCAATGCAACGTATAAAAAATAACAACAACAACAACAACTGCATTACCACCATTACAGGTTAACCTGTGTAGCCGGCACACCCAGTTAATAATAATAATAATACTAATGATAGTAATAATAATAATAGGAGAAACGTTTTACCAGTAGTGATTTTAATTTAAAAAGAAAACAAAAATTGCCAATAACGAATAATAACAATTCGTTAACGAGAACTAATACTAAAACCAAGAAACTATGGAAACTGAAATGAAACTAAAACGAGAAAATGGAAAACGACAGTAAATGAAAATGAAGAAATTGGAAACAAATATGAAAAATAAGAAAAACTTCACAACAGAATATCCTACTTCGCACAGGCAGCATTGCATTGGTGCCGGAAGTGGATTATATGATCATTGGTGTTATGCGTTTGAGGTCGACACTTGACAATTCATGTCATAGCCGTGTAGCGCTGACAGTGGGTGGCGTGTGGAGCCAGCAACGTGTGCGCGACAGACCGTGACGGTCCCTTCAAACGACTCAACAGTTCAAAGTTGTTTGATCTGAGTGCAGTGAACAGACGTGAAAAGGCTTTACTATTACTTTCAGCAATCAACTACATGGCGGTGTTCTGCTAAGTAATATCATCTTTTTTTATTTTTCTGGACTTTAGCTGTGTCCACTCCTCCTCAGTAGACGCCTCGGTAGAGTTGGTAAATGTGTGTTTGTTTAGGTTTGCCAGTTTGTGTTAGAATAGATCGTGTTATGCCCGTGTTGCTTGCTTTTGTTGTTTCATTTAGTTTATTCTCCTCACGAAAGCGTGGGAGTATGTTTTTACCGGCGTTGGTTTGTGTGTCTGTCTGTGACCATGATAACTAGAAAGACTGTGGACGGATTTGCACCAATTTTTACGGGAAGGTTCCTAGGCGGAAAGGGAGACTGCAAGTTCGTGTTTTGTTACAATCGGTAGAGGGATGTGGAAGTAACCGTCAAAAAACCCCATAAACTGTAAACAATCGCCGGTTTACAGCAGCAGTCTAATAGTAGGCAAGGCAAGTGTTGCCAAGTGTTGGCGACAAAACCCCCAAATTTCGCTTTCGCGGGGAGTTGTACTCTCTCAGAGTACTTTCCATCTAGTTCAGTACTAAGCCAAGTGTCTGTTCCTAAACCCGCTGGGGGCTCTGCACCTGCCAAAACCCCCATTATAGCTACATGCTGACCATGGTTTACAGTTCTGCCACCTCTAGGATCCTACTTTTACCATTGAACAACAACAACAATACTGATGTGAATTGCTGCAGACTGACTGAGCACGTACAGTGCTGAGTATTCGCGGAATTGACTGTTGAGCCTGTCTATCAGCAGTGTTGTGCAGTGATGTGTTCAACTCTGTCTCGACTGCTCCAGCTTTCATATCATTCAGCGTCTGTTTCAACTGCTCTTTCGCCCTCATCTGCAGCTGCTCATGAGCTTTCTTCTCTGGGCAGCCGAACACATTCCTCGTCGCCTACACATAAAGCAGCAGCTAACAAGAAGCAGATAAATAAACTAGAAAACTGGTTGTTAATGACTAATTAATTTGTGATTTTAATCAATACAAAATTTTAATGACGGAATTATTTTAGCGTCATTTACTTACTTACATTTCTGGATGTTTTCAGTGAACACTTTACTTTAGGCTAAAAATAGTTCCTATGCTATCACAACTAATTTTAAACCCTAAGTGTTTGCTTAAACGCCTACAATATCCTTATATTTCACAATGCTTTCATTCGCACTCCTGTCATTATCTTCTGTTCATTTTTACTTCAACACAATTTTGAAATTTTGTTACATAACTAAAATTGTTAACTAAATGACAATTCTAAAAAGTTTAACACAAAAATTTTAATAGTGACCCTTATTAAACAAAATCACAACTGAAACACATGATTAGAAATAATCATGTCATCATCATCAGTAGGTATGTGTTGTCTACAAACAGGCAAAATAGTCACACAGCAGCCATCTTAGAATAACAATAATACATAATAATTTTTGCAAAACAATGCTGCTTATGATATTAATAAACAATAAGAAATACAAAATCTATAATATGCACTATCACTGCTGGTCTCTTCCAATGTCCAACAAGTGGGCTATAGCACAAGGAAGAAAATCACTCCACAGCAATCAGAATATACAGACATAAACGTAATACGTAATTATTAATTATAAATTCAAGCAATTAGCATTCTTCTACTATTCAGTAATTTAAAAAAAAATTAAATAGTTGTGGTGTACCGTGTACCTTAAGTCTGGACTGGCCCTGTGCATGGTAATGTGCCTTTAAACTGCTGTCTTCAGATGGCCGAGTTGTTGTAAGTATCTGCCTGACGCCATTAGTTTGCTTGCTAGGGTTAACATACTTCTGGTCGTAGTTGACTTTCATCAAACATGCTTTCATAACGGATTAATATAAACAGATTGCAGTTCCCAGATATCGCTGCAGAAAACGTTGTTTGTAAAATTTACTTCATTTCTTTCTGCAGCATACATGAAACACAGATGTATGCAATTCATGCAGTGAATTAGCAACAGATACAGTTCAACAAGCTGCAGACACCGGATGCACCTTTTACTGGACTGCCAATATAAAATAAAGCAAGGCATTAAGTAAGCACTTAAACGTTTACTTTGCAGATGAAAAAATTTTACCAAAAGAACATGTGGGTGGGTTCTCAGAAATACACAATGTGTCCACTGTGTTCTGTCATAAGGCTTGCACATTAGATATGGTTACTAAATGATGGCTGATATTCTCCTTCATGCAGTATCAAATGCTTCACATTGTACTTGTTACACAATTTGACAACTTCCCAGCACTATATGTCCTTGGCTTAGGGCCAAACATTATGACAGTAAAAATGCACAGTTTTGGTCTGACAGTTCTACATGGATGGTTGCTAGTCATGCTTTGGGCACTGCTCTAAGTTGTACGGGCTAATTCGTTATTGCTTGGACTAGTTCAGTTTAGTTCATTTTCGCAAGCAGAATTTAGGTGCCTTTTAGTAAAAATTTAGGTAGCCTTGAAACAGGCTATTTGTACAGTTTCGTCCGGTTTCATTCGCGTATAAACAGCCAACCAAACGAAGACGGGCATCCAGAAACGTTTGGTATATCCCACTTTTGGTAGGGACAAATGGTCTTTTCATTCAACTGCCGGTTCGTCCAGTCGCTTTGCTTCCAAGAGTTCCCGAACTCTCATTCGTCTCCTGAGGACTCCGAAGCAGTTGTTCGTGTAAGCCCGACAGCAAATTCGTAGGCCGTTCGGCCAACCCACCCTTTATGCTTTGACTTGAAACCCTTTCGTTCGCTGACCATTTGTGCAGTTCCTTCACTCCCAAGAGTTCCTAACTTTGTTCATCTCCCGAGGGATTCAAGAAGTCACTTGTGTAAGCCCGACAGTGCAGAATGGTAATAAGCATGGAGAGACAAATCTGATCCAATATGAGTTCGTTCGCTCTACGTGGCCTTTTATACTGGTACAGAAATCGGCTGCTCCTGTGCTAACAGGACCGCAAAGTACCGTCCTCACTGCGCCGACTGACGACTATAATGAGAAATAGCTATACGAATGGGCTAAGGCATAGCAAACGATCACTATAGTGTAAGGGTTTTCGAGAGTATATAAAATAATTATATATAAATATATATATGAGGTATCATTTAATGGATTTTGAAGAATTAATTATTTTATATTTTTTAATTACACCACACACACACTGTTAGTCAGCCTGAACGCCTTAAAGCTTGTAAACTACATACACTGCACTACAGACACATTAGAGGAGATATGATAGAAATGTATAAAATATTATCGGGGAAATACGATATAGCTGTAACACCACGAGTTAATCGAGATTATAACTCTATAACCAGAGGGAACGATTTAAGGTTAAAA
>Ga0209363_1000805_pt1 | contig 13533 bp, 9 predicted proteins | sample WorMetexBAHAMAS3_FD_187385 | JGI IMG/M metagenome (GOLD analysis project Ga0209363, IMG submission 187385) | Marine gutless worms symbiont microbial communities from Max Planck institute for Marine Microbiology, Germany - Inanidrilus exumae... | ecosystem: Host-associated > Annelida > Digestive... | reverse complement strand
GTTTTGATACAATACCGGCGTGTGACACACACACAGACAGACGGACACACGATGATTGCTATTACCCGCGCAGAGCTAGCTCCACGCAGGTAAAAATCAGTTACACGATAAGCAATTTACTGGCATAATATTCCAACGCTAATGTCAAGTTAGGTAACATTACATGCTGGTTTCAATTTTTATGTTAAAATGCAAGCTGGATTTCTTCCAAATGTTGATCCATGCTAACATTTAGAAACTGGACGTGGAAATCAAATTGTCTGGAAATAAACAGTCATTGAATGGAGACAATTCTGTGGATGGATGGAACTTCAAACAGAATGTGCTGATATAAAGTTCAAGCAGTCATGCTAATTCAAAGCCATGAAGACAGCCGGCTTCGAACCACAGAACACAGCGAAAATCGCCGATTTGAACCTACCCTACCTGTATTTGGCGCCCTTGTTGGGGATGACCCTGTAGGAATTTCGCCTAGATATTTGGCATCAGCAAACTAGAGTCCCTGGACTATCGTATGGCATTGTTTGCGTGATCTGGAGTTTAGCCATCTTAGTAGACTTCCGACTTGTGACAGACAGATGGACGGACCGACACACAATGGCGGCAAGTACCGCGCTAGCACAGGGTGGCGCAGTTAAAAATGGGCCATGTGACCCTGACAATGCCCGTTAGAAAGTAGTTAGTCATCCTAAGGGTAACACTTGAGATATTCTACCCATATACAAAATTTGACGTCTCAGTCATTCCAGAGATATGTATGCAGCTCCCAAAATTTACAAGAAGCGCTGCTACTGCAGAGGGACCGCGTGACGCACTATGTCAGTAAATTAGTACTACGTTTCATGATGTATGGGAGACAGCAAAAGTGACCTTCAAGGTCATTTAAGGGCACTGGCAATGGTGCCATTCAATACGCCACATAAAATTTCCTATTAATGTTCCATTGCAACTATGTTTCTATCTTGCACCATTGACAAGATATTATAACTAGTTTCCCAAAATTTATGGAGGTCACGTGACACATCACAACCCTTTTGTGCTATAATATATGATGCGGGCACTAGTACTCCTACGTATCAATCATCACACGAAATTCCAAAGATATGCCTGAAGCAAAATTTTTTTAACGGGTCACATGACCCTGACCACATCCATTAGGAAGTAGTCTGTCATCTGTCATCAAAAGCAAAGCACTTGATATATTCTACCTATTCTAGTTCCTATTATCTTTCCATAGTAACTATGTCCCCATCTTGCACCACTTCTGAAACAGAGCTAGATATTGGACAAAAATCATAGATTTTATCTTTGGCGCCTCGTTGGGGGTGACCTCATTGGAATTTCGAAAAGATTGAATCGATTCGAATCGTGAATCAGAATGCTCTAGTATGTGCTATCATCAAGCTATGTACAGCATCAACAGTGGGTTAGGTGAAATTGGCGATTTTTCACCAGTATGTTGCTTTGGGTGCTTTAGGGAAATTATAAATCACTCAACGTCATTGTAAACAGTACGGTACCATAAGATAGGTCACATTACTTCCTATTAGCACTGCATAGTAACTGTGTGCCATTGGGTCATTACAAAGATAAGATAACATAGATAATAAAGATAACATACTGGTCAAAAATCACCAATTTCACCTACCCCACAATTATCTGATGCCCTTTTATCATGACTGCATTGGAATTTCATTAATAGTTTTGGTGCGAAAAAAACTACAAAGTTCCTATGGTACTACACAGCCTTGATTGCTCAATTTTCAGTTCAGTCATTTTAACACAACACCAGAGCACGACAGATGTGCAGATGGACAAAATTGCTGCACCACCGCCGTGTTCAGCACAGCTTTGCTACACTAATGCATGATAAAAAGCATACCCGACAATCGCGTTCTATTGTCTTCTTGAGTGCCTCATGCGTTTCAACGTCCAGCAGCAAACCCTCTGCATTCTGCTCCACAAAGTCCAGGTCTTTATATGTTGGTGACAACTTAGTGCGTTCGTGGGTTGATGCCCGACGCTTATGTGTGCTGCCTTTGAGGTCATATTTAGCATGAAGTTGAAGTGAAGATGGAAGCAAGTTGTTCATCACAACAAATCGAATGTTCTTTCCACCGCACTGCATTAACACCACATTTTGTCAGCTATTAAAATTAACCAGTGGTCAAAGTAATTTGACAAAAGGCCGCACTGCCCAAAGCACAAATCGTTTATTCATTTGCAGCCTAAAAACGTTTGGTTTAACCAGTTTCAAAATTAAACAATTCGTGCATCTATTTTTCACTGTACTGTATTCATGTACAGTGAAAAAATAAATTACGCGAGCACACCAGACCACAACAACAGTGCCGCAAAAAAAAGTTCTGACAAATGTTGTTATGTAAATTTCTAACAAGATGTTATAGCGATGTAAATGTCGAAATATTTTATCGAATTTAGCTTTTTCTTATTCTCATTCTTATTTGCTACAGATCTTGTGGTCTTATTGATAACACACAAAAACGATGGCATCCTCCGTAAAACACATATTTTACAAAGCTATACATACTCCTTTCTTAAAGAATATTCACGAGAATTCGAAAAAAATGCTAGAGTCCTTCCGGCGTGTATGTAAACATAAACAACATGTAAACTCAATGGTGTATTATTGTGAGCATGAGTGCACGAATAATTGTCATAAAGCGGTAAAAGTTGAAATAAAGTAGTCTTTTAATAATTTTGCAGCAACTTTCACCGTTAATGGATTGTCAAAATTCGGTATGATAAAGGAAACTGTTTGAAGGTATGAAACTTTCAATACTGACTGTATCGTAAGCCTAGTGCAAACATAACACGTTTCTCTATAAATGAGTAATCATTTGGACAAGAAGTCTCTTCTTCGTGGTTCTGCAGGTCTGCTGCTAGACTGATGCGCTTATTGAAACGCCTCAAAAGGTGTCTCCATGAGCTCATCAGACCACCGGCAGCAGGAGTAAGCAATGCCTCCTATGGGACAGTGAAAATGTTATCTTCATCTTATCGACATTGACTGATTCACATTAGGGTTACGTTAGGGTAATGGTCATTACTCATTAGAGTTACAGTTGCGTTTGGTTAGAGCTACTGCATTGGACTGATGCTATGTGGTTAGTTGCGTGGCACAGTGGTAGAACGTCGGTCTTTGGCCGGCAAACTTTCCCTGTCATGCACTTGACTAGCAGCTGACGGGTGACCACTTATGTAAGTAAGCCGTCTGCTATAGGTCAACCAACTAGGCCAACTCACCCTTTCATCCTTCCGAGGTCAATAAATAAGTAGCACCATTAACGAGATATTATCACTTATTTCCAAAAGTTTAAAGTGGTTACGTGACTCTGAACACATCCCTTTTGTGGGCATTATATCATGCTATAGCAATACCGTGCTAGCATAGCGTCGAGCAAATAAAAATTAATATCAGTTTTGCGTAACTGGAGTGTCATATGACAGCAGTCTGCAAGTTGATGGGGGAGGTCAAGACGACTGAGCCCTCCATGCTACAGTTCAGAACCCCCTGCTCATGTAATTTGTGGCCCTCCAGGGGAGTTGGTGTAACCTTCAGTGCTGCCTGACTGAGGGCAGCAATAAAGCAAAAATCAAAAATGTGATATTACTTGTCAACACACTGACTATATGGTGACATGAGCCAAGCAACGTCTTCGTCTGATAGATGCAAAGCATGTAGGCTGCCTCGAAATCCAGTCAATTAATACCTTTGATAGTCATCAACGATGTGTTTCGTATTCTGTTCTGTAGCTTCACAAATGCAGGTTGGGTCTGTCCTGTCTCCAGTCATTGCTTCTATGATAAACTGTTCATTCAGCACGTCAACTTTCCCGCCGTGCCAGAAGCAACAGTCAAGCCACTTCTCAAAAAGCCGAGTATGGATCCATTTCATATGAAGTTGTACTGCCCAGAGAAATACCTACAAGCTGCTCAAACCTACTTTCCCTCCTTCACTCTACATAGCGTGCACACCACACACACCTATCAACTCCCCTCCTCTCCCTGGGCTGGCGCATTAAACCGATTCAAAAGGTCTCAGCGCTGGGGTCCAGAGTAGGCTGGACCCCTCCCCGCAAAGAACGGACGAACAAACGTACCGCCCAGAGTCTAATTTAACATTTATTGGCAAATTCCTGGAACGCTTTGCTGTCAACCGTTTTCATGACCACGCTGATCTTCCATAAAGTAGACTCAAGCAAAGTCTGTGCTCGTGTTATTGGATTTTTAGCACTGCATTTCATACGGTGGACCACTCAATTCTGTTGACAGTGCTGAAGGACAGATTCGTCATTAAGGAAGGCGTGCTTGATTGGTTCAGGTCATACCTGACAGGTCGCACTCAGTGCATTAGTGCTTCAACTGGATGGTCAGAACCAACTAAACTCACTTGCGGAGTCCCACAAGGATCTGTCCTGGGGCCGGCTAAGTTCATCGCATACACGGAAGATCTCCACAACACCATCTACTGTAACTCTGCGCTTGTGGGTCTGTCTGACTCCACTCTGGCGCCACTGCAGCGAGTACTTCACGCTGCCGCTCGGTTTGTCCTGGACTTGCAACCACAAGACCATGTCACAGTTGCACTGCAGACACTGCACTAGCTACCAGTGCATCAACGTATTACATATAAGGTGTGCATGATGCATGGTGTTGCCTTTGGTTATTATCCAATTTATCTACTAGACTCTGTCGTTCCAGTTTCAATGTTACAAAGAAGAACGCATCTGCAGTCGGCAGACAATGGACTGTACGACGTACCACGGGTACAGATCGAACAAACCGACCGCTGCTGTTCTGAGACCGAATCAGTAACTGCACAAATTTGTTCCAGTCGAAACCAAACCCAAACGAACCACACACGGGATGGTCATGTTTGTTCTTGGTTAACTAGGGAGGTGAAAATGCTGCTCACATATATGTACCGTTCGACAACGTCACGTGTATCATATAGAGTTCGGAAGATGTACACATCAGACATCGAAAAACGGCAACATCGCAGCATGCTAGAACATCGGCGATTCGGCGTCGACAAATCGCCAATATCGATTTCGTAAAATATAGTAAGTAGCGTGCAACGACATTAAAGTCAGATCCTTCACCAACCACCGCGGACGACCACCTACGCCGCCGAGCGCTGTGGCGGTCGGCGATGTGGGTGCTTGTTGGCGGGCGGCGTCGGGAACTTCAAAGGACACCGCGACGACCAATTGTCAGATGCAACCGCTGTAACATGGCAAATGACCGTCGTTGAGAAAATTATCGTCGATCTGCATTGTTTGTGCAACAGCAGGCGCCGTGTTGGCCTATGTGTGTTCGTGAATGCGGTCTGTGCCAGCCAGCAATGCACATGTGAGACATGCGTTCGTGCATGATATCCTACTCTGACTCACTCAGGCCGTCAGCGCCGCTCATTGATGGCAAATGTTGTACTGCATCACCTCACACACGTAACCAGAGACTAATCGCCAACATGAGTAACCGAGTCTACCCAGCATCGTCTGTGACATGATCTGACTGATGTCTGCTCAGCACGGTAGGAGGTGCACTAGGTGAGACCGTTGCGACCATCTCACTAAGAACAGAGAAAATGCTTTGCATGTTCCGGCTCCTGAACAAAAAATGTTCTGCAACTGGACCGTACCGACGTTGTTCCGGGCCGGAACAATACCAGAAACGATTTCAGTACGATCTCTAACCACGGGTGTCATCGTTAGTCGGTTCCAGGGCTTTTTCCGTTGCTGGTCCACAAGCGTGGAACCAGCTACCTACATCAATCCGTCAAATGGACTGTGTCGCGATGTTCAAGCGCCATCCAAAAACTAGTTTTTTTATGGAAGTGTACTGTGTGCCTTATTAACTCATTACTTTTAGTCAAACTATTATTTCCGTTAATGTTTCGGTTATTTTTTTGATTGTATTGTATTTTATGTCATTTTATTCTGTTCAGCGCCACTATCCAGTATTGTAAGTGGCACTATACAAATTCATTTTGTTATTGTGTGATTGTGATTGAGGACTGATACCAACCGACGATGTTTCCTGCACAACGTCTGTAACTGGTTCTAAGTTGATTCAAGGCAGACCACAGGTGACAAGGCAGGTAGAAACCACGAGAAAGTACAGTGGAATAAGTAACAAGTGAAAGATTGATAACATCTGCCTAGGACAACAAAGCATGTCATTCCATACGTGTTGTTGTAACAACATCTGAGTAATACAGACAAACTGGTTGCCTTGATGGAAAACCAACTGGAGAAAGAACATGATCTTTCAGTAAAGTGGAAGGCAGATCTTCGAACGTAGGATACTTGTTGCTTCCTGGAGATGGAGATGAGATGAAAGAATGTTGCTGAGTACTGGTAACAATTCTAGCAAAATGAAACCACTGTTAAGTAATAAATAACCACATCAATGCAGTTACCTGGTAGCAGTAAAGCCCATAGAACTTAGGCAGTAGTGTCGCACGGTTCTGATTCAAGTTCTATAAATAACAAATGTCAAGAAATGAAATGAGAATCACTCATAAAATAAATAACTGTAAAAACTTCACAGTTTAAAATATGGTGTTAAGAGGCAAATCAAATGTCAGAACTACAACAAAAAGCTCTGCTACTACAGAGGGATGCACAATGCACGATGTCAGTTAAAATCTTGTTAACTAACTGCTGCACAGCTGTACAAAAACACTTGAAAAGGCATGCAGTGGGTGAATGACCTTAAAGGTCGCCCAAGGTCATCAGAATTGCCATTATTCAACAAGCCATACACTTAGAGGACTAAATTAATGAAACAGCAAATACAGATGTAAAAACTTCACAGTTTAAAACAGTTTGTAAGGACAACAGTATTAAGTAGTAAGTGCAGTCATTCCTTCACATGCATTGCGAAAATGTGACAAAACACCTGAAATGTTACAGTGCCATGATATAAACCAGCTTGGGGGGGGGGACTTGATCTTTCAGTAAAGTGGAAGGCAAATCTTCGAAAGTAGGATACTTATTGCTTCCTGGCGATGGAGATAAGATGGAAGAATGTTGCTGAGTACTGGTACATATTAGTGGTTTGCAGTAACAACAACTCCATCTTGCACCATTGCATCTGTCATCTTTGGCATCAGAAAACTATGGCACTGTTTCTGTGATTCTACATTTAGCCATTTTTGGTACATTACCGGCTTGCAACGGACAGACAGACAAACGAATACATAACGACAGCATATACCATGCAAGCTTAGCGCCACACGGTAAAAACAAGTATACTGGTCCTCGTTATTATCGAGCCAAAATGTACGCTGGCTGTGTTGCATGCTGCTTCCTGTCGAATCAAGGGTGAGTAAGCCGACAGAAGAGACAGACAGACGGATGGATAGACACCAGATAATTACATTATGCTGTCCTGACCAGCATAATAAGGCATGGACCCGAAACTTCAAAACATCATACGAGTCAGACCATTACCCTAGGCGGGGGGGTGGGGGTAGTTTGTCATACGTAAGCTAGATTTGCTGTGGTCAATCAATATATCAAATTTAAAGCCTTTCGCTTCACTCATTTAAAAGATAAGACCTCGTATTGTATTTCAAGTAGCTCGGCTATCGCTGGCAAACCCGCGCGATGCACTGCATCACGACAAATGGCAAAAATTTTAAAACAGTCACGTGACCATAACCACGCCCTTTTGTTGGTGATATGTATCCTGTTGCTAGAATTGATATAGCCTACTCGTGTACAAAATTTGACGACTTTAGGTTCAGCCGTTCCAGCGCTGTAAAGACTTGTCCAAAAATATCTCACTATATCTCAGAAACGTTTGAAGACATGACATCATTACTATACAAGGCTAATAGGAACTCATATGTGGTCTATCAAACGATGCTATTTCCAGTGACTTTGAGCGACCCAAAATCACCCACATGTTCAACATTTTGTATGGCTTTTCATATGTTAGTAACTACTTTTTTGGTCTAACACCTAGATACAGCAAATTCAAATTTGGTACTAGGTTGACTGTAGCAAGTCCTCGCCCACGAATGAAAAACTTCTCCTAAAAAAGGTGTGATTAGGTCAAGTGACCTTTTAAAATTTTTTGCAGCACCAATCATATCTCTGGAATGGCTGAAGCTATAGTCGTCAAATTTTGTGAACAGGTAGATTATGACAAGTCCTAGCCTATAGATGATATGCCACCCCTAAAAGGTGCACGGCACGTGACCCATTTTAAATTTTTGGACCACAACTGCATCTGAAGCTAGAGTTGTCAAATATCTCACACAGGTAGCCTATATCAAGTGTTAGCCTTGGGATGACAAACTAACCCTAACGGGCATTGGCACAGTCATGTGACCCATTTAAAGAAATATTTTGGGGCCTCAATCATATCATTGGAATGGGTGAAGCTAGGCACTTCTAATTTTGATGTGCTGAATGTTAGTGATGAATGCTGGTGCATGCATGATATATTACCCAATGGGGATGTGTTCAGGGTCACGTGACATCTTAATTTTGGGAAATATCAAAGGTCAGGGTAACGAGTCACAACAACACTATTGGCATGGGTCTTTGCACTCCTTGTGAGTGCTGGCTGCTTCTAGTCTTTACTGCACCAATGTACAAGATGGCAATCTGCCATTCGTGTGCTTTCCATTCTGGCACAGCTGACAACAGCCCGATTTGCTCTTTTAGCTAATTCACTTACCCACGTAAAATACATAAGTGAAACATAAGAAATATGTCTAATTAGGTTTAAAGAATATTAAGAAACTTCACAAATGAAACAGAATACGAATGCTTCAGTCTATGAATAGAATGGGCATTCATATCATAAAGGAAAAAAGTAAAGGCTTCCCATACTCATTACCGAGTGTTGGGCACGGAGCTGATCCCAGTTTACATGCAGTCAGCCAGCAGGTGACTTAAGTCATCCACCCAGCGGTAGGCTGCCATTACTTTCCGCCAGGCCTGCGGTTACCTTCCCAGCCGCAGAGCATCACCGCCCTTTGACTGTTATTCATTTAACCGTCCCATGGAGGGTAGAAAGCTGATTCGACCTGTGTGGCTAGTTATTTTCCAAAATAAAGTGCCGCCTCCGGGAGTCGAACCCAGACATTGTCGCCCATCCCAGTACTAACCATCTCCGCATAGGTTAACCTCGTTGATCAAGACCAACGCGTTACCACTATGCCAAAACGCCATCGCCACCACACAGTAAAACACACAAGCATCAACCATAGTGACAGTCATTTTACACTCACCATGTAGTAACCAGGCAGCAGTTTCTGCAGAAATTCTGCCTCTTTGTACTGAACAGTTTTGATGATGAACTCGTCATCATCAGTGATGTAGAAGATACTGCCACTCGCTCCAGGGTTGGAAAGTTCTCTCAATGGCTCATTACACAGCGACAGCTGGCATTCATACATCATGCTCCAATTCACTAGCTCACCATCACTCTGTTACTACTGCCACTATTAACATTACACTACAATAGTGGTATCTCGGCTTGTACAGCACTACAAGCTGCTGTAAAAGCCAATAAATAGCCAAAGTAATGAAAATGGCAGAATTTCCATGAATTGGGGCTCCAAAACCCCAGAACAGATTTCGAAGCAACTATGTAGTGGGTATGACCACACACTGGCAGTTAAAATTTTAAAATTGTAAAAAAATCAAAGACGGCGGACGGCCGCCATCTGGAAAAACACAAAAATGGCCATATTTCGGCAAAGTTTTAACCGATCAGCATTGAAAATGGACGGTACAGTGGCGCATATTGACCCACAAAAACGTATCGGTGGTTAAAATATGAATTTCTAAAAATTCAAGATGGCGGACAGCCACCATTTTGAAAACAGTTAATCACTATCTTAACAACAGTTCAATGTATCGCTGCGAAATTTGGTACAGCTGTATGATGATACAAATTGACCCCAATAACCCTAACGGCTGTTATTATCACTATCTCCAAAAATTCAAAGAGGTCACAACACCCTGAACACATCCCTTTAGGGGCAATCTATCATGCATGAACTAGCACTAGTACTCCTCTGTATCAATCAGCACACAACATTTGAAGTGCCCAGCTTCACCGATTACAAAGACATTAAGCATTGCAAGCATTGCAACCTTGCTGCACGACTTCAAATAACGACAGAAGAAAGTCACCAAAACGTAATAACGATAATGATGTGTAGCACAGGTGAATGAAGTCATACAATGCAGGCAGATCTTCATGATCCGAGGCCAGCATTACATCACATAAAGCAGAATTAAACACGCTACTAAAATTCAGCTTCAGAACCGATAACATCATGGAAGCTGACTCATGTTAGTTGGTTGGAGTTTAACGTCCCTTTTCAGCATAAATATGGCTATATCAGAGATAAAAGGTCAGGGGTGGAGAGCTATCCCTACCCAGTAAAGGAAGGCCAGCAATATATTAACCTCGACCCTGGCCGCCTTTTTGTTCAGCAGTAACCCATAAAGGAAAAGGGACCGAGAGGCTAATTTAAATTATTACGTTAGCACCTACAACAGGAGGAGACAACTATCACACTGCAAGACAAGACAAAACTAAATCAAATACGATAGAAACAAGCATGCATCCTTAAGTAAAAAATACACATAACACAAAATCAACACATACAAAAAAAACATAAGCCAGGTTTAGTCGCCTCCTATGACATCCGGCCTGGAAACAGAGTGGGACTATTCTGGTAGAATGGAAGGGATGGAAAAGCAAGAAAATAAACGAAGCAAGTACGAAAGGGAAAAAGGAAAAAAAGATAGTAAAAGATAAGAGTAGAAGGTGGGGAAGTGAAAGGATAAGGGGGCATTGCCCTGGGCCTACATGGGGCCACTTGACCGGCAAGACACAGGCAGCAGCATACAAGTCTCGTCCACCAAGTCTGCCTTAGTACTTAGTAAGATGAAGGAGATAATGTGTTCAGCACTGCAAGGTGCTATAAATACTGATCAGTTAAATACAAACCATGTAGTCGTCTGAATGAATGTCAAACAACTCCCGGAAATACTGGAATGCAACAGGAGCGTACGTCTTGAAGCTGAAGTCGGAACAGTGGTGAGCAGGTGTCTGTTGACCACCATCACTGTAACATAAACCACAGCTGTTCTACACTGTTAATCCTGCAACAGTTTCATGCACAAACTGTTCCACACAACACTCTCACACACTTGCACAGTAGTGCAAGAACGTTGTAACAATTGCAAAGTCAATAAGAAATAGCAAAATTTGACCCACTCACCCAAACCATTAAAGCAAGCTTGGGGAGACTCGGCTTTCGCTGGGGGACAAAAAATGGGGTGCTTGTTTTTGTTTGTAATTCCATCATGCTTCAGAATGACAAAGTTTGTGAATGCCACTTCTCCATAAACAAACTGGAATACGGAAATGATTTTGATATTGTTGGACATTGGAAGGTTAGTAATTGTGCAAACGCATTCTACTGGATGGAGCCACTGCTAATACATAGACTAATGGTAAAGGTAAAACTAGATTTGTATGGCACATTGTCACAAAGTCTCTAATGCGCAGTGCATGCTAGTAACTAGAGAACAGCCACGTTTTCAAGCCCCGTTTGAAGGATACATAGTCCTGCTGTGCACAAAGGTCATCGGACAAAGAGTTCCAGACTGTCGGACCCTGCATAGCGAATGCTCGGTGGTCAACAGTGGAGAGCCGGTGTCGTGGCACCACCATCAGTTGATGTGTGGCTGACCAGAGACGTTGCCTGCCTGCAACATCGGTGACCAGTGTGCAACAGTTGACGAGGTACTGCAGAACCTTGCCATGCTGACATCTGTGCATGATGTGAATTTTTGCCATCCTGCCAGTTCTGCAATGATTAATCGATGCTCACAGTTTTAGATACTGTTTTTTTACACTACCCCCGGCAGATGGGCAAAGTATTGCAATTATCTGTCTGTTCACATATCTCAAAAACTACATGTCCAAATTTCACTAAATTTTCTGTACACGATACTGGAGGCCATGGCTCAGTGCTCCTCTCACAAACAGTTTTGTAGATAACATCATATTTTTGCATAATACAGCATAAGCATCCAACCATTTACAACACATCAAAACATGTCACAATATATTCTGTTCAGTCTCTACTAAGTTGTAGACCTTTGTACTGTGCAACGGGAGCTGTGTGCCATCCACGATTGCCTTGGCTGTGATCTAGCCACTGCTATCCTTACAAACAAACCATTTTAAACCGTGAAGTCTTTTTACAATAACTAGTTTAAAACTAATGTAACCTCTCAGATAACTACATGACAAGTAAAAAAGGTAAAGGCTTCCCATACTCGTTACTGAGCAATGACCCCCCAGAGCTGATCCAGGTGTACAAGCAGTCAGCCTGCAGGTGACTGTAAGTCATCCATCTGGAAGTAGGCTGCCATTACTTTCCACCAGGCCTGCGGTTACCTTCCCAGGCACAGAACATCACCGCCCCTTGGCCTGTACCAAGTTATACTGCTTGGTGACAGATGCACATAAATGTGTACAACTTGCCCAAGGTTGTTACGCAGCTTTTGCCCCAAGTAGTATTTGAACACCTGACCTGCTGATCGCAAGTTCAACGCTCTACTCGTTTCGTCACTGCACCACCACCATATGACAAGTATTTCATGCTTTAACACTGCTGGATGGGGCATGTAGTTGGCCTGTAAGAATTTGCTACAATTATCTCCAAAGGTTTTCTTTTTGGGAGATGCATCCCAAACAGCATTAACTATAAGAGGACAGTTGAGTAAAAAAAATTAAACATCACATGTGCAAATCCATCCACAAACTGATATCATCAAAATCAACTACATATTGGATTCGAATACACAAAAGCACATATTACTGAGGGTAGAAGACAGTCTCCACAATGTGAAAGTCTGAGTAAAGCACATCACGACGAGCTTTTGGTGCTAACCGACCGACACTTTGACCAATGCCGAGCTGAATTGCACTCATTAGCTCTGATGTAGTTTTCTAACAGCACATCATACATGTTTATGCTGCAATATTGCATAATATGCATCTTGTCAATGCACAGAATAATCCTCTGTTTCCAGTTACATATGGCATCAATACCTTAACATTTTTACCGTGTAATGTTATGCTGTCCGACCATCCATCACAAGCAAAGGTTCCATCACGATGACTAAAAGCACCATCGTGCAAATGCCAGACGACCGTGCACGACTCCTGTTGCCACCAAAGATCTTGATGTAATTACAATTGGATCACTCACAATGGGGGTGTAAATACACGTGGGTATGGAAAGTTTGCATCTTTGGCAAACAACTTGCATCTTGAAAACTGTAGGGTGGGGTGTTTTAGGGTAGATAGGGGTCACTCAAGGTCACTGGTGATGTCACCATTCAATACAGTGCATACGAGTTACATTAGCTTTCCATGCACTGTTTGTGACACATACCAAGATATCAGTCAAAAATTACGGACTTCAACCCACCCCACCTGTATTTAGTGCCA
>Ga0209363_1000804_pt1 | contig 13544 bp, 8 predicted proteins | sample WorMetexBAHAMAS3_FD_187385 | JGI IMG/M metagenome (GOLD analysis project Ga0209363, IMG submission 187385) | Marine gutless worms symbiont microbial communities from Max Planck institute for Marine Microbiology, Germany - Inanidrilus exumae... | ecosystem: Host-associated > Annelida > Digestive... | reverse complement strand
AGGTTGCACCGACCACTTGTAGTTTAATTTCATTTGCTGGAGGCCGCCAGCAGTAGCACAGCCTTCGGTCGTAACGTGCATAATAACCCTGTGAATTTCACAGACCCTAATTACTGTTAATTGCATGACGTACATGCAACGATCGGGTCACAAGGTCGCTATTGGTGCGAACGGCTTCGAAGTTCGACCGTCAACTAGTGTTGAACACTCTTCGAAACGTATGGAAACAGGCAAACAGCTATGCATTTCCTTAATAATTAAATAATCGAGCATGGTGTATTTCGCATCGATTGGATATCGCCAACAATATGCACAGTCACGGAAGGGGAACAGTACGCGGGCAGTGGCGTACTTAAGGTTTTAGGCGCAATGAAGTGCGCCCCCGAAAGTCGTCACGTGGGTCTGAAGCCGACAGTCGATTTTTGACTAAACACCCTTAGGACCAGCTCCGCTACCGCAGAGGGACCACGTGTCGCGCTATACCAGTTGAAATCTTGTTAACTGCCGCACAGATGTACCAAAACTCAAATTTAAAAAGCTTGCAGTAGGAATGACCTTGATGGTGACTCAAGGTCATCGGAATAGCCTCTATTCGATAGGCCATATACATGCATCACTTCCTATTAGTGGTCTGTAGTAACAATGTCTCTATCTTGCACCGTTTCCCATATATTATCACATATTATCACTCATTTACCAAAATTTAAATAGGTCACGTGACTATGAACACATCCCTTTCGTGTTTAATTTATCACGCATGCACTGCTAGGCAAATTACTCCTCTGTATCAATCAGCACACGACATTTGAAGTGCCTAGCTCTAGGCCTACCGATTCCAAAGATATGATTGGGGAGGCCAAAGTTTAAAAAACGGGTCACGCGACCCGGACAACGCCCATTAGGGGTAATTGTCATCCAAAGCTAACACTTTAATCTATCTGTGTTCAAAATTTGACGACTCTAGCTTCAGCCGTTCCAGAGATATGGTTGGTGCCCACCAAAATTTAAATGGTTCAACTTCACGTGACCTTACGATGCAGGGGTTGGCGGCTCTGCATAATCATGGTGGTATATTTAGCCGAAAAGTGGACTGTTGGCGTCAGACCCATGTGACGACGGAGCTCACTTCATTGTGCGGGAAGCTGTCGAATCATCCTTGAAATATTGATCAGCAAACTTTATCAAACTCATTTTGTGGCTATTAGACATAAAATATTTTTGGTGAGACTGCTTTGCGACCCTCGTATCATGCTGCGCCCAGGGGCAACTGCTGACCTCCCCCTTAGTTACGCCACTGTCCGCGAGAATTGTCTGAGGGGGGTCAAGACACGCCGGCATCGTGTGAGCGCCGGTACTCGTCATACATTACAGTGGGCGGTCCGTTAGCTGTTCATCACTGGCGGTCGTCAGCTCGTACAACCACCAAGACAATAGACAGCAATGGCTCAGTCTGAGTGGCAACTGCAGTGTACGACGTACCCGTCCCATTGCAAAAGCAACAGATCGTTTGTCAGACTAACAAACAACGAGTGCAAAAAATATTCACGGAGAGGAAACGTAGTCATGGAATTTGTAAACATTTCACACGGCAGCTAGGTAGACCTACCTAAGGTGCGCACTTTCTGGCGCTTTTTCTAAAATTTCCTAACTTTTTGATGTTCCTTAATATTCGAATAGATTTACTTATATTAAAGACATACTATGGGCAATTTACTTTAACAACCAAAAAATCATTGCATATCATCTTTAAGTTCAAGACCAAGACCTTAACGTCTGAGACCAAGACCGTGCACCTAGGTCTACAGATCAGTTTACATTCGACACCTTCAGGAGGAATAGTAAACGACAAATAATAATAAAACAAGGTGTCGCCCTAACGGGAGGTAACCGTACTGGCCCACCGTGCAGTGTCGGCAGCCAGACCGCCCACACGCCCGGCCTGCCCACCGGCAGCGTTACAGACGACAACAGACACCAGTGAGCAAAACAGTACTGGTCCATTAGGCGGGCCAGTAATGAGAAAAAAACTGTTAAACTCACTGAAGGAAACTTTGACAAAAGCCAACATTAGTGATAATATACATTCATCATATTATTACTATGGATTACTCAGTGTGGGGGCGTTTCAAAAGACGGTATATCGTCACAAAATTTCAGATATTGATAAACTGAAATGCGTGGTAATCGATTGTTGGGCTCAACTAAACCAGGACACATTGAACCCGTGCAATCGATCAGCTACCATTTCTGCCAAAAAGACTGGTGAATGGTGATAGTTATCAAGGCGATGGGTGCCCATCTTGAATTTAGTCTGGACTAACTGTGTGTGCTAATGATCGTTTTTTTGTTACTTTCACTCTGTGTTTGAGTGAAAAAATGGGTAAAATTCATGTGTCGTTGTCGAATTCAGCATAATTTCAGGCACAGTGAATTCACAACCTGTCATATTGCTGTTTGTGTTTATAACAAATATTGGCACGTTACGTCTAAGTAACGTTGTCCTGCAAATGTTTGTTTTTGTTTTAGCATAACGTTATCTGTACATTAATTTCTGCACCAAAATTCTGCTATAAGCATTTGTCAACTAGTTGGAAATCAGGAGAAAAAATTCGACTGTGGCAGGCTCAACTTAACAGAACGAATCATACTCACAAATCATGACATGTCATGCTTTTGTGTACTTGGACACAGAGTAGACAACACACAGAAACAATAAACTGTTCATAAGTCAAATGTTTTTCACAACTTTACAGAGATCAACACCTAAAAGTGCAAAGTTCGCTGACATATGGCTGACTTCACTGCACCTGTACCATGACAGGTTAACTGCTGTTTTGTGCCTGTCCACAAGCGCAACTGACGAACTTAGAATGACTACAGTCTCCAACTGTGTTAACTGGTAACAAAATCAAATACCTCGCTTTATTAACATTATAAAGCATTATATGTTACTCAGTTGCAGCATCTATCCGTAGCAGTGATCCAAACAAAAAATGCTGCATCACCGGAAACTTTGACAGCACCTGTAACAATATGTCATTATTACTTGACCAAATAACTAACTGAAGAATAACAAGACCAAGTACCACTGTCAACAGTATTGAGTGAGAAGGAATGGAGCAGTGTGTCCCAAAGGGCCGAGGTGGGGAGTGGGTTCTTGGAGAGGGGCAACTGGCTCCCGTCCAAGCCATTTAGAGGGTCTGGAAAGTGGTGTAAGCTCACCCAGTGAGGTCCAGGGCGAAGCCCCGGCAGAAATCGATTTTGTGTTTTTAATCCCACAGAAAGCATCAATTTTGGGTCTAAGTCTAACAGCATTTGACGGCAAAAATTCTGGGGAGGCACGCTCCATAGCGTGCCTCTGAGCCCTAAATTCTGAGGCGGCACGAGCCTCTGTGCCTGGGCTTTGATAGCAAACATGCCAACAAACACTATTGTCCACATAAGGTCAGCAGGTATAGAGAAACGGTGCAGGGAATCTCTCACATCCTCCATTATGTCATGATATCGCAACTGTAATTTTTATGCTTGATGCAAAAATTGCCATTTCCCAAAAATCCACAATTTGTTTACTGATTTGTGTTTCTGTTACAGTTGGAAAATAGCACATTTGTAAACTAAAGCAAAGCATTGTAAAAATAAGCCTCAAGCAACTGCGCTGCACGTTCTTATAGCAATGTACTTTGGTTTAAAAGTTCATCTTAATTTTGTGAAAAAATACAACCATCTGTTGTACTGCCATCAATTTAATTTATTAAGCAACTCAGCTGCCACAATTTGTTGTACTTTGCTATTATTTTGTAGGTTTTCTGTTGCGACATAGTAGAATATGGAAGATATGATGCACACAGATACACTATTTAAGACACATACAGTGTCATACACTACTGAAGACATTGCTTATTAGGTTAATGAGAGGCAACACAATTACCTCAGCCTTGTACATCTTGATCAAACCACTGTTAACTTTGCTCCAAGAAGGCACTCCACTTATATTATACAACTGATTTGAATGTTCGGCAAATGGTCCACTTTTCACCTAACAAAGTTCAAAGCAAGTAACTATGATGTGACATTTCTAACATAACAACAGAAATACACTGCCCTTGGTTTCTGCTAAAACAGCCAAGTCTATGCTATTGTAGGCAAGGCAGATCACACTTGAGTATAGGTAAAGAAAGTAATCTGCAGCCCAGAATATGGAAACGTTATGTGATGACATCGTGGAGGCCATAAAGAAGGATCAATTTACTGGTTTCACTGACCATCTGAATGCCGTGGATGAGACAGGAAGCATCAGGTTCACCTATGAAGAGGAGTCCAATGGCACAATCCCCTTCCTGGACTTACTCCTCAAACGTCAACTAGATGGGGTGGGAAAGGTGGGAAACCCACGCATACAGACCAGTATCTGCATTTCAACTCACACCACCACTTTAACCACAAGACAGGTGTGGTGAGGACACTAATGGACCGGAAGAACACACTGGCATCCACAGAAAACGACAAAAAAGGAAGAGCTACACATCAAAACAGTCTTAGAAAACTGCGGCTATCCAAATTGGATCCTTGAAAAGGTGAAACAGGACCAGTGCAAGAAAGAACTGAAAGCCAGGAAGACAAATAAAAGGAACACATCTAACAAAAGTGACGGTGGACTGGTAGTCGTTCCTTACATAGGAGGGTTGTCAGAGGCTACGGAAAGGATCTGTCGACAATACGGAATGAGCACAGCCGTGAAAACCTACAAGACACTAAGAAATCTTCTAGTACATCCGTCCCAAAGATAAACGTACACACAAGTAAGTGCATGCACAACATTCCATGCCACATCTGTAGCAGTACATACATTGGACAAACAGGACGCCGCCAAAGACAAGAGGAACACAGGAAAGAAGTGGAATCCGTCAGCGACAGAACATTGACACGGGCAGAACTGAAAGAATTGGCAACAAAAACCAACAAGTCAGCCACAACAGATCATGTGGCAAAAGAGAATCATGTCAACGATTGGTCCGGTGCCAAAACTTAGACAGAGAAATTCAACGAAAGATATGACAACTAAGAGAATCTATCTACATATGCAAGGAGGTCAACTGTATGAACAGCGATGGGGGAGCCTACAGCCTACCTACGACCTATGCCCGTATTTTGGTCACGTGTTATCGTCAATGTCACGTGACCATAAGCCTGATAAGTTCGCCGTTGGCGAACAAAACATTGCAATTAGGTACAGTTTTTGCATCTGGTTATGTAATATGAACGTAATTATGGAAAAAATCTGTAGGCCAGAAGGCCTTCCTGTTGTCTAAGTACAGACAAAGAATTACACTGCACCTAATTCCAATACTGGCAGTAAAATAATTATTATCTATTCATTGCTATGCAATATTTCCTTAAGACAACAATACCTTGTTGATGTACTGAATACAACCAAAAAACATGTAATCCTTGGAAAACATGCCACATACGTCTTCATCAAGAAATGATTTTGGTCGCAATCTTGGATGATCTGATGAAACAGCAAAGATAACAAGTATAATATGCCAAAAAAAATTTCACGAAATTGTTCTCTGGTAGACTAAAGGATTATTAACAAACGTTAAGCTCAAGTAAGATCTGTAGGTGAAAATACTTTGAACATTCAGCTGCACAGTCTGATTATAGCATTAATATGCAGCAACCATGAAGACAAACAAGCACTGACCAAAGTTATTTTAGCTTTATCCAAAGTTATGTTAGCTTTATCTGGTTTTCTTGCAACCATCAGTATTTACAGGCTACTTCCTTCCTTTTCACTTTATTTAATATTCCTCTAGCAATATATCAGAGATACTTCATTTCTATACAACTGCAATTTTAGTCCCTCATTACAATCAATGTAATTAATGTCACTTGCCTTTTTTCTTTCGACTATCATATTACAACAGACGGAAACGTTAGAACTTTCAAATAACTACAAGTGAATTGCATAAAGACAACCCAATGTACAAAGAAGTATCTAATTACATAGAAAACAAGAAACTCAGCTGTCATAGAAAGGGACCACGTGATGCTCTATATCAGCTGAAATCTTGTTAACTGCTGCAAACGTTATAACAAGAAACTTAACTAATGCAAAATTATGTATCAGCTTTAGCGGGACTTTCTACTAAAAGCCACACTTTATTCGGATGCCTGTATTTATATGATAATAAAAGGTTTAACAGTTCCCGCGTCATGATCGGCAAGCATGTAGTAACCTAAGATGCACAACAAGTATCACAAATAAGCCATCAATGGTCAAACTTTGTTAACATCACTGTGTGTACCACTGGCATATAACACATCGCTCCTCCAGCAGGACACAGAGTTTTCGGTAGTAAAGCATCTGAGGCGGATCTAGCTCAAATGGTAGGAAAAAATGCACATTTGCATATCTCAAATGCATTTGTGACCCCATTGAGGGTGATCCCATCGGAATTTGATCAAAATCTCTGGCATCAAAAACTACAGTTCCTAGACTTGATGTTGGCTGCATGAACATTAAGTTCAGCTGTTTTGATAACACTGACTTGTGACAAAAAGATGGATAGACACAGAGCATTGCACATGTAAAAACTGACAAAACAACAAACACAGGACAGTCATAACTACGAAAATTGAAAAATTAAAGGACACAACTCAGCAGGAAAACTACATGTATAATAACAGACACGTCAGTGTAAGTGAAAGTGCAGCCGACCTATAAACTGAGCACTGCCCCATATGAATGGAATAAACTGGTAGTCATCAAGATTCCAAGCACCCTGGCTGCCTGCAGGCTCCAGGTTATATGTTGTCTGCACCTCACGCATTACTTCTATATATCTGCGAACAAAACATCAACAAGAACTACTGGAAGCTAAGTTCAATCAATGGCATACATTGCTGGTACAACGTAACAACCGCAAAACACACTACACCTTGCCATCTAGATCATGATATTTGCACAATACATATATAAGCTCTGCGAGCTGATGTATGCTGCACACAGTGGAAACAGTCCAGCGTGTATCTCAGACATCGTACGAGTCAGCGATCAGCATCACACCGTCCCGGACTACGCTCTGCTGACTCCAATGACTACGTCAAGCCGCGACTCAACACAAAGTTCGGAGAATGATCATTCTCGTACACTGGACAACTAGCATGGAACCAACTACCGTCGTCCATATGCTCCGCTCATAACATGAACAGTTTTAAATGTAAACGACTTTTGAAAACACATTTTCTGCATCAGTTTCAGCTAATCTGTCCATGTTTCTGTACTGTACATGTTCGATTGTCTCTAGGTACCAACTGACTACTGTAATGCGCCGATGGCCACTTTATTGTAATTAGCGCACTATAAGTTTTTATATGATGATGATGATGATAAGCTTTGACTCATTGCAATTAACAGTTACTTGCACACAAATCTAACGCAACATACATCAAACACCTGAAACCATCTCTCAGTTCATATTAGACTGACAAATTTTCTTTAGGCATAACAGTTAACCTGGAACCCAAGGTCTACGATCCCAAAAAAATTTACATACTGTTGGGATGCCCTAACTGATACAGCAACTATGTCAATGCAATGAAAGACTGTCCTTTAGTTTGTAAATGTGATAGGAAAACCGACAAAGTTTAGAGGCTGAAAATAACTGGGAAATGATTTCTTAAGGAAGACGGCACCTGAGCCACAACGCATCAACAGTAAACTGTGACTACTTATGCAGTGCCAGTAACAGCAATGGTCAAAGCAACATTGTAGTTTCAATGAAATATGTGAGAAATACATACTGTGGAAATACTTTACATCCAACTGCTGTCAAATCATTTTCATCACATGCACCGATCTTGAACAGACAAAAGAGAAATGCGACAAAGGCAAACTCGTGGCCTGCAAATATTAAAGCAATGACAAACTTTAGACAAATTACCAATGGTATCAATTTGACAGTTAAACTTAATAAATATTTATATAAAAAGATGGCTTTATTGCCATATATATTCCCCATTTCAGCATCTGGCCATGCTCATCCATAAAGTGAGGCTTTTTAGGAACATTGTTCTGGATGCACTTCCTGGGGCAAACAATCAGTAATATGTCTTATTAAAAATGAGAATCAATCCAATCAGAGTCCAACATCAGGCCACAGCTTGGTGGTAAAGTATCTACTTATTTTCAAATCTCACAGATCCTAGTCTGTGAATAAACATTGATGAAGACCGACAAATTAGCACCAACTCAAGATGACACGCAATAAAAGAGTGAACAAAAAACTGACTGAGACGTAGTAAAACAGATAATGAAATAATGACCTGTTCCATAGTCAATGCGAGTGTGATTACCAATGCCTTCTTTCAGGTATACAGATATTTCTGGTATGGCACGATGAAATTTCTCATCTAGTATATCGTGTACTAATGATTCAGCTTGCTGAAAATGCAATACCAAACCACCGAATATTGCATGCATGTCAACAATTAAACTGAGAAGAAAATGTAAAAGATCCCCAGCATTGATGTCTGATGTCCATTAGTTGGCCAATTAATAAAGTAAATTTAATTATTTCGTTAATTAACCATCTAATTAACCTGCCCATGTGGCCGAGTGGTTAGCGCACTCGGCCGCCATGTGCAGTAGAGCGTGATGTGCTCAGTGGCCAAGGTTCTTGCCTCAGCCTGGGCGCGTTCGTCTACCAAAGAATTATTTCTAATAATTCCTATGGACATGATAAACACTGAGTTAAACCCGGGCATGTAAGAGGGTTCGACGCATCCTCCATAAACTGTGACCGTTGCTGATGCCTTGATTAGCAGCGTCAAGGTGTCAGCCGCGCTAACGTGTGAGCCAACGCAGACAGTTGTGGCTAAAGTTCCCTGGCCAGACGCTGAAGAAGTGCCAGTCAAGGCTGGCACTGAATAAGTGCCAGTCCGGGCTTAGCCAGACAGTAGTCCACGCATAGAGGGGGCGCACTTAGAAATATCTGACAAGCTGCTCACACCTACTGTTCCTTCCTCCACCCTACAGTCTACACAATGCACACACACCTACCAATTCTCCTCCTCTCCTTGGGCTTGCACACTGGACCGATATAAAGGTCTCAGTGCTGGGGTCCAGAGTAGGCTGGACCCCTGCCCACAAAGAACAAACAAATGAACAAATGACCTAATTAATTGTTATTAGTTGCCTATTAATACTGCATATGTGGTTCACTAATCAGAACATCAATGCAGTCCTGGAACAGGTTCTACCCTTGTGGACATCACACGGAACATGTCATTTCTTCCACAGTGACAGGTGTGGTCACCATCAGTTCATTGGGCCTATGTAAAAATGAATAATGACGTTGACTTGGGCAGTTCGTTAAATACAATGATGGTGTACCCATAAACAGTCACATCTCAGGAACAGCCAGTCTGACACAGCAAGTTGCCTGAAAATGCAGGAGTGGACAATCATGGGCGAATTTGCAGGGACAGATATAGCAGGACTGTGATTTCAGCACTCCTAATATTGTATCTGCATTGGTGCAACCAGCTCCAATGCCAACAAGTCATGTCACTCCTGAATAATTTAATGAATGTAGAATAAAAGGTATTATAGCTAGCAGTCACCTTAATACTAACTAAAGTAATTCTAAATGATTAATTTGAAACTTTACTTGATAACTGCTTGAGGAATAGAAAACTTACAGTACAACTGCAACACTATTAAATAAGCATTAGTGAATTAGATCTTTTGTTTGCAGTAATTTGCAACAAAGTAAATTCTATTCAATCCAAAATAAATGTAAATGTAATATGTTGGCATTCCTTTAACACACTTTTTTTTCTTATTTATAACAGTATGTAATCATCCAAGTTCCTTTTTAACTTTTATCTGTGAATATCTAAAAATATACCAACTTCGTGCACACGCTGAAACCACGTACGATAAGCTTTGTTGCCAAAACGTTGAGGCTGAGCAACTGGTGGAATTTCCGAAATCCACTTCTTCATGGTGCTGAGTAAGTTCAGGAGATTTTCTGTCACCTGACAGAAAAACCAGTGAATAGGACTTTTGAAAAGCATCAACAACAAACAGCCAGAATGCAAGTCAGTTAAATGAATGCAGTAAGCACATGTTGAGAGGGACAGTATATGGCACTACAAGTTACAACACAGGTTTTGCTTTTTAACAAAGATCATTTTGCTAACACCTTCCCAGTTGCAATTAATAACAGTTAAATACTATAATACACAGCCATTCCTAATTAATCCATTAAAGCAAATTATACACTTTTCCACATGGCAACAAGTATCATGTATAAATTAGCCCCGTACAGGACTGACAATCGACTCTTCGCAACTTACGTTTGTACCAACTTCAAAGTCACATGACATAAAAACTAGAACAGATATAAAAAATACAGCCCCATCAAATTTGGATATTGTATCCTAGTTTAAGAATCCGTGGTCAGTTGCCAGCTCCCATTGTAAATGGTGGAGGAAAAGAGATAGCTTTTGAAAATGGCTGGATTTCCAACTTTGAAGGGCTCGTGACCTTGACCTTGGACCAAGTCATACTGCATATTGTCGTGCAACAACGTGCATCACTCATCGACGTCTACCTACGTGCCAAATTTCATTGAAATCAAAGAAACTTTTTGTGGATGGACGGACATTAGAGACCGTCAAAGATTCGACCTAATAAAATGGACAGCACATCAACCACTATTGGACTATCTATAATTATCCTGCTAACAAACAAATGGCAGTGAAAAACATTACCCCAGCAAAAATGGCCGTGGTGAGGTATTTAACCTCTGATGCACTGAACCTATCACTCATGGTAGAAAGCACATGTTAATAATGGACCACTGCTACAAATTAACTGACTGCAGGTAATACAATAATCACATCCATTACTTAAATAGTTGGATGGATCACAGCAGTACAAACTACAATAATAGATTGAGTTAAGTTTTTACGTCCCACCCAATACAAAATAGGTCATTTCAGATATGTCCTTCCCAGCCAATCTCTTGGCTTAGTACTGAAAAACGAAAACAAATGCAACAAAAGCAAACATGCATCCATAACAAAATATACTACATCATAAAATTAACACAAAAAAACTAAAGTCACGTTTGTTCGTCTCCTACGACATCCGGCCTGGAAACAGAATGGGTCTATTCTGGAAGGAGTAGATAGATAAGTCAGGAAGTAAATACATAAGGCAGAAAGCATAAGGAAAGAAGAAAGTAAGGAAGGAAGTTAAGTAAACACACAAACAAATAATATATATAGTGCCAAAATCAACACATGAATCATGGTGCATTACCGCCTCGAAGCCCATACGGGGCACAAACTACAAGAAAATTGCAGAAATCAGCCAACTGCAGCAAATTGCAATGAACATTGAAAACGCACATAACAACAGTCAATAGAAACCAAACTGTCAGTATACCTGCACCATATGGCAAGGTTCTGTCAATTTCTTATTCTTTACAGCTTCATTCACCGCACATATGAATCCCACCATGTCTTGGTATGCCTAAAATTTGCACAAAATAATTATATTGTACACACAAGTTTATGAACAGTAAGTAATTCAGCAATGCAGAATGTTATCAGTATTGCATCAGAATATATAATGTTATAAATACAATTTGCACATCATTTTAAAGGCCATTCGTAAGAGAATCTAGACTAGCCAGTTGCTGAACTCCATTCTCTTCTTGTATCTGTTCTGAAAGAAAACTTTTGCAGATAAGTTGCACGTCTTGTACAGGCCAGATGTCGTTCCTGTCAATAGTCAGGGAACTCAAAGCACTGACTAGAGGCAGGGAAAATCACCGGCCCTTTCTTAATCCACCAAATCTCCTGTGGGAAGAAATCTCGTGCTACCTTTATGGCTGCAGTATGATTCTACAACTACTACAAATGTCAAGATTTAGGTGACGTCAGTCACTAAAAGTTGCGGGGGCACCTTACACAAATTAACAAATTAAAAACACAAACACGTGTTCAAGTCCAGCTCGCCACCGGCTGGAAGGACAGTGATAGACGTCTGTCAGCCGAATGACTGACGGAAAAGATAAGCCTTGGTTTGGCGCCGGAATGTTGTCAGAGAAGAGGCGATCCTGGTCTGTGCAGGCAGACTGTTCCATGTCCGGGCTGCAGCCACAGGAAACATGTGAGAGTGAGAGTTGCCCGACAAGTTGACGGCCCCAGCAGCGTCGGGTTGTTGACAGAACGAAGACGACGACAAGCGACGACATCTTATGTCGGCTGCAGGCTGTCTGCCAGATTAGCTGGTACTGTGCCATGCACACAGTGATGTGCCAGAACACACAACCAGAACTGGATGCACTCCGGGACGCGTAACCAGTGTAGTTCCTGAAGCAATGGAGTAGTGTGTTCTGACAACCAGCGCGAGTAGACGAGCCGATGCTGTATTCTATAGACACAGTCTGTAAGACGTACATCTAGTGTTCTACTGTTCTTGCAGTGGCAGGAATTTGCAACTCGGTTGGTGGCGATGTTTTTTGACATGCCATTGTGGTGCTGGTGGCGAATATCAGTCGGTGTAAAAGCTAGGGTTGTTAATCGATATCCGGATAGCTACTAGCCATTTCTGTTGTGCTTTATATTTGGACATGTTGTTTATTTATCTACAGGTAATATGCAGCCTGGTCTTTATGGACATGCAGTATGCACCATGCATTGCCGGTCAATATGTCCTGTTCCCTTCCCCTCATGCCTCATCACAACACACACGTCACCCACCGCCGTTGCTAATAAATCAACTGATCGCACTAGTAGTCTTGGGTACAAAATTACGTTGCTGCTACTCCGCCATAGTTCATTAGAGCAACCAACTGAATAAAATACAATAGAAATGGCGGGAAGCAGTTTCAGGAAACAGCACCCAGACAGTCTGCCGAGAATATTGTAAAACACCATGATGGCGGTGTTGGTTAAATAGTAGCCAACCACCGTGATGGCAGTGAAAGTTTGGTGGTCGTAACAACACTACTTACATGAAAACAAATTTATCAGGATACCTTGCAGTAAAAACTTACCTCAGATCTTTCCCATTTGGATGCAATGTCAGCAGGTGATGTGATTTCTTTCTTGGGGACAATGAATTCATGACTCTGAAGATTAATATCCATTTTTCCAACTACAGGAACTACAAAGAAAGAAACCAAGAAAATTGCAACTCTAGTGATGGCGCGATACATCGCATCGTATCGAATATCGCGATATTGAAGGCGTATCGCATTAGTATCGTTATCGCGATTATTCCCTCTCAAACTAAACGATATTCCGCACTACTCTTGTGACGCGCGTCGTCGGCAACACGTCCAGCTCAGCGCTATCAGCGTCACCGCGTCAGCAACAAAGAGAGCGTCGGGCGGAGAGTAACTAGCGTCGCATTCCAAGGCCGGCCGACGCTTTGTATAGACCATCCGGCGCGGCGTTTTGGTATCGTTTCATCTTTACTCAGCCGCAGATACGTCCATTGCGCCAGGCACTGACTACTC
>Ga0209363_1000803_pt1 | contig 13558 bp, 11 predicted proteins | sample WorMetexBAHAMAS3_FD_187385 | JGI IMG/M metagenome (GOLD analysis project Ga0209363, IMG submission 187385) | Marine gutless worms symbiont microbial communities from Max Planck institute for Marine Microbiology, Germany - Inanidrilus exumae... | ecosystem: Host-associated > Annelida > Digestive... | reverse complement strand
AAGGGAGAGGGGGTAAGAGTTGAGAGGGAGCCCCCCCCCAGCTTTTTCAAACTACTTTAAGTACTGACTAATGCAGACCACTATTAGCAAGTGATACATGACCTATCCACTATAGGCAAATATTCTGATGACCTTGAGTCACCTTCAAGGTCATTCTCTACTGGAAGCCTTCAGATGTGATTTTTGCCAGTGCAACGCTATGCTTGCACGGTATTGGCTGTCATTGTGTGTCTGTCTGTCCATCTGTCTGTCACAAGTCAGAGTCATACCAAATCGGCTACATATAGGATCATGCAAACAATGCTGCACAATAGCCCAGGGACTCAGTAGTTTTACGATGCAAAAGATATCTATGATATTTTGATGAAATCACCCCAACGGGTGCGGAAAATGCAGGTGGGGTAGGCAAAAATTGCATTTTACAACTGATCCAGATGTCTCCATCTCAGACGCCTTACCGCCAAACATTTGTGTCCATCTACCATGGTGGTCCGCATCCCCGTCCACCATGGTGCGCTGGCGGAAGAACATGCGGTGTCATCAACATTTAACTCTGATGCTAGTCAAAATTTGATGATCACTGTTATGGTCCAGTTGACATCAACACGGTGGTTGACACTGACAGCCTCCTGTGCTCACTGTGCAATGTGATAGTTGAACGATACATGTACAACGATATGCAGGTAGCGGAATAAAACGTGACAGTTGCTGAAAGTGCTCCTCAGGCTAACAGGTGATTTGTTTGCATTATTCATACAACTGTAGAACAACAGTTCAACTAATACAGAACGTCGTGCAGGTCTCTCGGCGATAGCGGAGCTTCTTGTTTTGTAGAGCAGTACAAGTCAGACATCATGCAATCGTTCCACTAGAGACTTGCATCCTAATTCATGGAGTACCGTATTATTTGCATTATGCTGATGGTCTGACCTGCTGACCTTATCCTGTCATGACTCACCAGCTGACTTCTATCAGAAGGGACAACATGTAGGCTGTAGTAGTAGTGGTAATTATGTAGTAAGTAGTACTATATGAGTGTCGCATTGCCTTATTATTACTGGCCCGCCTACACATAGTGTAGGGCCCAGTATTGTTTTGCTTGCCGTGCATCTGTAATCATCGTCTGTCGGCATCTCTAACACTCCACGGCACAATGTAACTCACCAGGGGGCAGCACGCAGTGGGCCAGTAGTGTTATGTCCCATCAGGGCGACACCTTGTGTCCCTTTATTTGCTGTTAATTTTAAGGGATGTATTATTTGTGACATAGATAATGGATCCTTCACTAGAAACCGGTCATTGCAGTCTTCGGAAATGCATCCAAGGAGACCTTGAAGCCAAGATGGCTCGTGTTGAAGTTAAATCCTTTGCAGTTAAGGCAGATGCATTGGAACACATGGAGGTAGATATTTTTCTTATAAATGTCAGATTGTAGGCTACATTGTAGGCTATATTAATCGTTGTATTGAAATTGTAACTGTTGCAGATGTTGAAGTATGTAAAACAAATCATTGTTTTGCCACCTAGTGCAGGTAAAAACTATCTGTACATAGCTGGTTTCATCAATATTATTTGGTCAAGATTTAAACATTGGAAATCTTTATGTGAACTGGTTACCATTTGAAAAACATTTGTAATTTTTGACTGTGTTCGAGATTGCATGGTCTCCTGGTGGTGATGCAACATTCCATGACATATGCTGGAAAGCGGTTCTGGACTCGCTGAGGATGGACAACCCATTCCTCTTCAGCACATTGGAGAGGAGTGTCGTCGAGGAAGCAAAACGAACTGCTGAGTATTTTGATTCAATGGAAAAACTGGATGCGGAAGCAGATCGTATTGTTGAGATGTTGAAGTCAGCTGAGTATGCCATTGCCTTCACTGGTGTGTATTTCTTTTATTTGTTTTGCTTCCACTAAACTCATTCCTAATCACTTAATGGAAACTCTAAGAACATTAGAACTGGAGATGCACTGATAATCGGCCGATAATCGGTATCGGCCGATTGTCGTTTACACAGTTGGTAAGTACAAGTTTTTATTACATTGCGTATCTGTGTCTTAATTTAGTTTGGTGAATGTTTATGCGAGTGTGTAAAACCAAAAGTAAACAAACATGAGAGTCGCTTCCGTTTCCGGTAACAGTGAGTGCGTTTTGTAACTTTGCTTTTGCATGTGTTTTTGTTTTGTCTGCACTCTGCAGTCCTTCAAGTAAGTAAGAGTCATCGGATAACAATCGGAGCCTAAATAAATAACTTAAATAAGACAGCAAAATAAGTTTTTTTTTGTATTAATCAGTAATTGGCCAATTGTCAGGCATCGATTATCGGCCGACCGATAATCGGCCAGTGCCATATCAGTTCATCTCTAATTAGATTATTAGAGATTTTGAGAAAAGGTATATAGTTCAAGATATCCCTGCTCATGTATCTTGCCCACACACTGCTGACCCTCGTACATCGGTCAGATCCTGTCACCTGTTACCAGCAGTGGTTTTCGCCAACCTTGAGAAAGTGGTGATAAAAGTATGTAAAATGAAGAATAGCGTAGCATGAAGTAGGAGAATTGAGAGAATTGGCCCATCAAACAAACTATAATTATGTTTGTAGCTGGTGTCAACTGCTAGAATGGTGGCAGCTGAGGTTAAATTTTGCCAAAATGCTGTGGAATGTCATTTTGGTAGTTTTTGAAAGGTAGTATGCTGTTTCGGACACTTACATTGCAGCCACTTTCTTAAGAACTCCCAGATCACTAAGGTTGGAAAATAATGTGAGATTCGTCAACAGCCCTGGATATAAGAATTATGTTATCAGTTTCAGTGAGTGAGAAGTTAATGATTGACAGGAATGCCAAAGGTGTAACTCCAGAGTTGCTGATATGGCTGCCACATCTGGGTGCCATCGATTATAAATTTTCCAAATCTGTTCACCTGAATACTCATCAAGTTTGTTATCACCAGATGTCCGATTTCTAGCTTGAAGTGAACCAAGTAGCATTGGAAACACGAGGAAAGGAAGGGAAAGGAAGAAATGGGGAGGAAAGGAGATGTGAGAGGACAAAGGCAGATGAAAGTTTAAGGGATGAAGGAGAGTTATGCCACTTCTTATTTAACATATTAACCACTCGTTAGTAGCATATTAAGATGTATTTTCAGTTTTTGTTGTCACATTGTGTTGATGCAACAGGTGCAGGGATCTCGACATCTGCAGGTGTTGGAGATTTTCGCGGCAAATCTGGGAAATGGACAGAGATGGAACGCTCAGGAAAATGCGGCAAGTTATATTTAATTAAGTGAAATGTGGGCGTTAATCCAGTGACTTAAACAGTTAACTGTTTGATTAATTTTGATGAACTGTAATAAAAATAAATAATATGTAATTTTATGCTACGTTACACAGAGAAATGGTGGTAATATATCATTTACTGCCTTACAGCATTATACGAGGGGTATTAGAATATATGTAATAAAATGTAACGTTTAGCCTATACACAGCACATGAAATTGCACCCATTTACGGACAGTTTTTCTGGTTTTCCTGCATTGTGTAGTTGCTCTGTAAGGGGCTCAGAGCCGATTTTCTACATAATGGGATGCTGTATATGGTGCTCAGCCGAGAGAATGCACTAAAAGCATATTTAATATATAGTGCTAATGTGTGTTTGTCAATTTAAAAATATCATTTAGGTGCAAGTGGCTCATCTGCAAGAGGACGCAATGTTCCGTACTCGATGCTGCGGCCAACGTACACTCACGAGGCGCTGCAGAAGCTTGTATCACTGGGAATGTTGAAGCACGTTATCAGTCAGAACACAGACGGACTGCATCGACTGTCAGGAATTCCACGTGACCGTCTGTCAGAACTGCATGGCAACGCGTTTCACGAGCGGTGCGAGAAATGTGGCACCAAGTACGAGAATCCGTTTGTTGCATGTACACGTAGCGATGCCGTTCCGGAGCATGTGTGCGTTCACTGTCACTGCAATCACCGCACAGGACGCGTCTGTGAACGCAAGGTTAGTATGCGTCTTGTTCACCGTTTTATTCATTTCACGAGGTCTTTGTTAAGGCTGACATATTTTGGCAGTTTACTACACCGTCTTCAGGCACAGCTGCATTAAACCATCATCGGTTGAGTCATCTTGTTTTGGTTGTTTGTTTATATCGACACTGTGATCTGTATAATCTGATAAGATTTTCATTCATACACTGTTTACTTGTCATTTTTTTGCATCAGTTTTGCACCTCAACTTTTATCGCACTCATCATTCTTTGGTTGTTATTTGCCTGATATCTGTCGTGATAATATTCCTGTTCTTATTTGTCTTCAGTTTTGTTTGCATGTGAAAGCACTGCGTCTGATGGTGCTGTAGGGCTGTGATGGATACTTGTCGAACACAATCATCAACTTTGGAGACAGTTTGGAAAAGCGAACTCTGTCGACGGCCGAGGAGCATGCGAAGCAGACTGATCTCGTGCTGTGTCTTGGGACGACACTGAGAGTCTCACCTGCCTGTGACCTTGTCGAGATGGGCAAACAACCAGTTCGACTCGTCATTTGTAACAGGTAAATGTGCAGACCACCACATCCGTTTTTGTGATTGTTTTCTAGGTGACCCTGGGTCTGCCAGTTTCTTCCTCTACTTATTTTAGTAGAGAACGTTTGTGATACCTGCCCATGTAGCTGAGTGGTCAAGACACTTGGGCGCCATATGCAGTGGAGCACGATGCACCTCAGCATGTAACTATCACACTCGCGCCTTTGGTCTACTCTCCCGACGAGCTGGCGCAGACAGTTGCGTGCAGTATCTTCGCCTCGCGACTCGACTACTGTAACGCTTTGCTTTATGGCGCGCCGACTGCGACTATCAACAAGCTCCAACGGGCACAGAACAACCTCGCCCACGTTGTCTGCCAGCGTGGAAACGCCTCTTCTGCAGTCGCTACACGGGCTGCCGGTGCAGCACTGCATCACTTACAAGACGGCGGTACTGACACACAAAGTCCTGACGACATCGGCGCCGTCATACTTCAGCGACATGCTCCACACAGCGGCACCAGCAAGACAGCTCCGATCATCCACCACACTGCTACTTATCATCCAATGCACTCGAACTGACATTGCTGGACGCGCATTTTTTGTGGCTGCACCCTTTGTTTGGAACTCTCTGCCACCCGACATCAGACTCTGTGACACCACCACTGCTACCTTCAAGCAACATTTAAAGACACATTTGTTTAGTGCGACTTAGCCCAGCATCACCGAGTGCCTCTGTATCTTCTGACTTTATTGGCACTATATAGATTGTATTATTATTATTATTATTAGGAGCCGGGTTCAAAGCTCGGCCCGGGAACATTGGCCTTCCACCAAGTATTATAAAGTATTATTTCAAATAATTCCTTTACACATGAACAGGGAGATAATCCAGGGCAGGAAAAAGCGGATTTGATGGTGTCCTCTATAATCTGTGATCATTGCTGATAATATCCAAGTTTATTTTTGATCTGCTTCGTTAAACTTTTTGTTGTCGTGTTCATTCACGAGCCTTGTGCCATCGGTCATTGGACAGCAACATCGTCAGACAAGTGAAGCCATAGCAGGCCACCCTCCTGCGTGGTTTATGGGCAGCTGCTGACAATGTGGAGCACTGTTACTTGTTTGCTACATGGTCACTTGTCAGACATTGCATGGCCCGTATGCACTACACAGTAGCCCTGGTTAGTTCAAAAGCAGTTTTTAATGTGACGAGTGATGACGTGGCATCGTATCCGGATCGCCAGATTGTAGGTCATCCAGTAGGGAAGAATTTACCACTGAAGCTGACTTCTAGTCATTGTGCTTCAAATATGCATTTCGCTTACCATCCCAGTTTTATGAAGTAGTACTTTGTGTTTTCATTACATGTTACAGGCAGCCGACGCCATTTGATCACGTCTGTTACTCAGTCACGGGTGACGGTGCGGCAGTTGGCAGTCGAGTCTTCCGCGACTGTGACGAGCTGATGCAGAAAGTGATGTGTCGGCTTCTGTCATCCGAGCAACTCCACGAATGGGAGAACGGCCGCACAGCACGTCTCATGGAGTACGCCAAGCAGCGTCAGTGTTAGATGGCCATAACGGGGTGTTAGTTTAAACGAAATTCTTCTTTAAATCTTCATTTTTAAAATTTGCACTCAAATTACCGTTTTTTTGCATTTGCATGTGTTATTGACAGGTGTTGCTAATGCATTTTTGTCTTCTTTATCTGTTATTCTACGTAGTAATGGAGTGTTACAGGTGATGAATCAGTAATGAATGCCAATGTTCATCACAATTATTTTCCTCCACATTATTCCAAGATATTTTGTAGATGTGACAAAGTTTGCGTTTTACTTCAGTTTGATTGAAAATGGTTCAAATATGCAAAGTTTCGCGTCAGTGTTTTCAGTCGTGTTTGTCAGTTTGTTTCTTAGCAGAATAACTCAGAAAGTTATGGATGAATTTTTGTAGCAGGTGAGGAATAGTTGGTACAGACGAGTTGTTTAAATTTTGGAAGTGATCTGGAACATCTTTTGGGTCTGCTTCACTTGTATGTACTCACTTGTTGCACACTGGTAATGACACAGTTTAAGTTTCATTCTGGCATGGCAGGCAGATATTTGCACTTTATTGAGTGTGGTCTAGGTGAATTTCAGATGGTAACTCCTAGTTAGTTTTGCTATGCACTCTGTAGCAGTCACTGGTCACACAGTAGTTGTGTGTTGTTTTCATGTCGCTGGCATTTGTGTATTTTTTTACGATGTTTTGATTCTCTTGTAGTCGTTTCCTGAAATCCCATTTGCACTGAATCTATGCCAGTGTGTGTTGCTTTGTGAGAAATGATATGCCATGCTTTAAAACATTGCAGTCCAGTTAGTTCAATGCTAATGATGATCACTGCTTGCGCGTTTGCGTGTCTTTGTGAGTGGATGTTATCATTTCGTGATGTTTGTTTTGCTCTGTGTGTATTTGTCTGTGTGTGAATTTTTATCGACGAGGTATCAGCTAAGCTGTTCTTAATTTGAATATGTAGTAATTGCGTGTCTGTGAGCTTCGAACTGAAATAAAATCTCTAAGAGAGCGCGAGACCATTATATTTTACGTTAAGTCTTACCTGACATAGTGGATAGACTGCCTGCAGAGACAGTTATGTCAAACGGTTTTTACCTTTATGGCTTATCTACTTGTATTTACCTTCCTAAATTCAATACCATGAATACGGTGCACTTGTTTAAGAATAATAAATCATGACTGCATGACTTGTAGTCATTTTGGTTATTGATGACTTTGATATCATGGAATACTTACCTAAAGTTTTGTAGAATGAAAAAGTGATTAGTGTGTGCACGTGTCACTGTTAGTGACATTGGCAGCTGGTAATTGGATATTTTCAGTATGGTAAATCTTTGGCAGGCCAGTTTTGTGTCACGTGGATGGAGTTTTATTTTGGTTATGTGAACCTGTGCATATTTGCTCAAGTTCTCGGTCAGTGTGGCATCATGCATATAGAACAGTGCCTTGCGTCATATGTTCTTAGCTGTTGCAAAAACCGAGTTAATGTAGGTGTTTATATCGTTTACATTTTATGCAAGAGATGGGAAATGTGTACGTCATCAGTTTATGTGTGAGCTACATATGATACGAGTTTTTTAACATTTCTTTTGGCTTATGTTTAATGATTGCTCCATTTAGACCATGCTTCACAAAGGTCTGCTAGTGGAAGTCTTGTAGGAACAGCACTTCTTCACAGTATGGATACCCTTCACGTTAGTTTTCTTGCTATTAATGATATTCAGTGCAATGTGATTATGGTCTTATTTCATATTGGCATCATGAATAATGTAGAAGCTAGTTCATAATTTGTAAAAAATATCAAAGTCCGTGCAGGATTTGTTTTCGGTATTACACATGCACATAACCGTTTAATGGCCATTACATCTGAATTGTGTTGAAAGCGCCATTAAACTCCAACCAACCAACCTTATGGCCATTATGCAGATCAGCCCGTGTTAGCTAGCACCGTCAGTTGAGAATTGATGGCTTTTGTTGTAGCAGAGTTTTACTATCCACATGCCCTTGCTAACATCATCTTGGGGATTCGGATGAAAAGGATGTTATAGTTCTTCTCAGTGGTGTTGTGTACACCGTCACCATACCATGTTTTGCATTAGGTCGACTCTTCAACAGAGTCTACCTAAGAAAGCTGGTCTCAATGTCCGTCCATCTGTGCGTACGTAAGTAAGTACATACGTCCGTCTGTCCGTCCATTTGTCCACAAAATCTTCTTTGATTTCAATGAAATTTGGCATGTAGGTAGAGGTCGGTGAGTGATGCACGACAGTACGAGCCTTTCAAAGTTGGAAATGCGGCCATTTTCAACAGCCATCTCAGCCATTTACAATCGTAGCTGGAAACTGACCTCCGATTCTTAAACTAGGGCACAATATCTAAATTTGGCCAGACCAGATTTTTGATATTTGCGCTATTTTTGTGTCATGTGACTTTGAAATTGACAGAATCGTCACTTGCAAAGAGTCTACTGGCAGTCCCGTATGGGGCTAATTTATTATTAGTAGTATTAGTATTGTTTGGATCAGATACTATCGAAGAACATCTTGTCCACGTTGTTCTTAGAAGTCCTCGCTGTGCTTGTTACATGTGAATGGTATGAATGTTGCTATGGGTTGTTGCTATGTTAGTTTCAGTGTGTGTCATCTCGAGCAATTTATCACATTTATTCTGATTAAATGTGATTAGTTTGTGTGTTTGTGTGTGTGAGGTAATTGCAGAGTTGCTGTATTTTGTGTGATAAATAATGTATTTTTGTAGTTGCTTGCATATCGAACCATGTGTCACATTTAGAACACTCAAATAAATATTTTGGAGTTGCTTTTCTAGTCACTGTTGATGAAATGTCGTTTTTGCATAATCACTAATCTGTAGTTTGTAGTTTTCTATGTACTTGTCAAGGGTTAAAAGCATTTAATAAAATCTATGAGTAACTTTTTCGTAATAAGAAACGTTAGCACCATGCGGTGTTATGCTGTTATCACCCTTATTTTTTCTGTCGTGTCGTGAGTAATCTAGAAGTCAGATGAAACTTAAAGTAAAGTTATTGGATCTGTGGTGCAGAGTGCACATATACCACTGCCTCAATCAACCAAACTTGTTGGACTGATGTGAACCTTATCCAGCCTTGCTTCTGAACCACAGAGTTATTGCCCTTTGACTGGTACCATATTTTACCTACTTGATAACGGGATGTGTATCTGGGAACAACAACTTGCCTAAGGTTGCTTTATGAAAGCAGAACAGCTGTGAGTCTGTGACCATGTGATTGCAAGTTCACTGCCTTTACCACTACACAACCATGCGGTATAACCTAAATTGTGTTGAAAGCACCCTTACACCATAACCAGCCAACACTACCATGCCCATAGCACATACTACCATGTTTGGCATTTTTTAATTGCAATTCGTGATTGTTCAGCTTATATCTATCATGAAAAACAAGGCCATAACCACCTGTGACTGTGCATTATCACATATAATTATTGTGCTTTGCTGTAAACTATCTTCTCTTTCCCTTCTCATACTCTTCCCTTCTCTTACAAGCCTGCGGATGTCACGTACAGTGGTACCATTAGACAACCCATGTGACACTATTAGTGGCTTAGCAGGCTCCCGGTTGAAGTACGCATTGCTGTAGCTAACCTGCAGCTCATGCATAGTACTTGCCTTAGCTCCTCCCATCGTACGTCCCGCCCAGGCATCACACACACAGGAATAGTGGTGTTTATTAGTAGAGCTTAATATTCATTCGGAAATATTTTAGGTGGATGAGTAATTGCAATAAAAACTGTTTAACAGTTGCAAGGATCTTATTTTTGTACTATTGCATTGTTACTAAGCTGTGTCTATGTAGATAATGTTTCGTTGTTGTTATCGCAGAATTATTCAACTAGTAATTATTTTGTTTTTTTTGCAAGTGAGATAGGAAATTAGTCGTCTAGTTGTGATATCATGTATGTTCAGATGTGATGTTATTTGGTACATGTATTATATGGTTTTGGTTGTGTAATCCATTCCATGCTGTCCTGCTGATATATGCCATAAACTATTAATAATGTACTTCTGTGAAAGTAAAATGATGCCAAAAATTATATTCTTACACTAATAGTGTTGAACTATTTAAATACTCAACTTCCAAAAGTATTATAGGCTTCATCAAAATGGTAAATTTGAATGGCACATTAGAACTGTAAACATACGATGTAACCTAAATTTTGTTCAAAGTGCCATTGAAGTCCAACCAACCAGCCAGCTGTAAAGTTGATGTGTGCAAATGTTATGCAAGAATTTGCCGGATGAATACTTGGATACAAGAGGCGTTTTTGATTCCACATTTTACTAACTTTGCAATTTTCAGTAATAATTAAAATTAATGTTTCCAGGCTTCTGCCTGCTTGCTGCCAAACTATATAATAGTCCAGGCCGCTATCATGTGTTTGGGACTGGGGGGGAAGTTTATATTGCTAGTTATGGAGAGACCGCTTATGTTAAGTTACAAAACTTCTGTGAAGAGTTATGAATATGTCAGTGAAAACAGTGTATTTTGAATTTCATCTCGCAGTTTGACTAGTCTTGTGTCTTATATTAAACTTTAGATAAGAACTTAAGTTGATTCAAAAAGGAGTTGCATAGTGACAGATATTTGCTTTGTGCATGCGGACATTCAATTATAATCCTCCAATTTTATTCATGTTCAACTTACATAGATAATTAATAACTATTCTCGTTAGTAAATTCTTTCAATTATTTTCTTTGAAATACTTTATTCAAAACTTACATTCGTTACAATATAATTTCTCACAATAAATTATTACTTTAAAGGTTAGCGTGTCATAATTAACTTGTGTGAGCATGTTCAGTTGTTTGGTTTCTGTTGTCATTACAGAAGCAGCAAAGTATTGCAGTTTTGAAAGCATCATTATATAGAGATCACGTAGGTAAACAGAAATACTGTTTGAATTTGATCAAACTTGTATTTGGCTTAGTAGTGAGACATATATTGATGCACATAGATGTATGTTGTTCAGAACAAGTGTTTTATTAAGATCTATCTCTTGCTGACTAACCAACCAACCAGCAGCTTGCTGACTGGCTGCTGTTTGTAAGTTACTGGCAAATAAACTGGAAAAAGTTGGTAGTTAATAAGTTGGAACAGGTGTGCAGCATTTCTCACTTAAGCAGCATCTGTTGTGGTAAAATATTGAACTGCGGATGTGTAATATGTCTGATCTGAACTTGGGCATACTTGTGACTGATTTGTGATTGTCATAATATATTTTTTTCTTTGCAAAATAGGCGTTTGCTTGCATGTATGTTACGACTTGTGTGTACTTCTTTAGTTTTGCTGCTTATTTATGATGTATTTGACTTTTAGCCTTTTAGATCCATGTTTAAAGTAAGTGTGATTAAATGCATAATGTTAATGTTTTATGTTTTTGTATGCAATGACATCACCGACACTGCATGTTAATAGTGCCATAACTTCAAATTGAAAACTGTAGTTCAGAAAATTTCATCAAAAGTATCAGTTTATAATGACAAATTTAATTCTGTTTGCACGATGTAACTGCCACTGCTTTAAATGTATTTAAAGTCCCGTTAAATTCTAACAGCAACCAGTCTGATGGCGTGATAAAACCTAAATTCTGTTTAAAATGCCATTAAATTACAACCAGCCAGCCAACTGTCTAGTGATGTCTTTTGTGGAAGTTTTTTAAACATTTAATCCAGCAGTTTAGTTGTATTTGTGTTTTTATTTGTATGTGTTCGAACTTTGATTGTATGTCCTATGTTTAGCTTTTGATATCTAGCATTGTTTTATGCTACAGTTTTAATAAACTTACTTACTTACATACTTACAAGCAGAATTGTTTTGTTTCCTGCTGTGTCTCACTTACAACGTAGTATTATGATGCTGCACTATTATGTGTTTGACTGCATACCATTGTCAGTGTCGACCACATGTGTGTGAAACTGTGTGACACAAGCTTGCTTGCACAATAAATCTTGAGGTCGAATGGAAAAAGCTGCATATCACTCTTGTTTAACACACTACATGTATGTGTGTTAAGGGTGTACCAAGAATTTTTGTCACCAGCTTATGTGTTAGTGTGCATGCACGCTGTGCTTTACACTTTGTAGCTTTCGTCTTATGAATTCACGTACATCAGAAATACAGCTCACCACAGTGACCTTCATCTAGTTTTTTTACCATGCGATGCTATATTAGCATGGTATGTGCTACGGCCTTGTATCCACCCTACTGCCTGTCTGTCAAAGGTTGGAGTTGTACCAAAACGGCTACGCATAGGATCAAGCAAACATCATCACACAATAGGACAAGGACTCTTGTTTTCTGACGCCAAAGGCCTTGATGAAATTTGAATTAAGTCATACCAAAGGGGGTGCCACTGCCAAATTTCTTGATGCCTTTCCTGTCTTCTTAACGGGTGGAATCACTTCAGATTTGGTAATTACGTTGATCATGGCAAGTACTAGCCTGTGGATTACAGGCCACCCTGACATGGGCGTGGTTAGGGTTACATGGCCCATTATATATTTTTTGGGCCGGAATCATATCTTTAGAACGGCTGAACCTAGTGTCGTTAACTTTGTACACAGGCACTAATGGACGTGCTCATTATTGGGCCGCCTCACAGCAATAGCTAGATGCAGCATATTGCTATAGACGGAGGTTTTCCGACCAGTTGAAAAGCACTGAGTCACTGTTGTAGTGTACGCAGCAAAAAAATCAATAACGGCATCAGCGCGACTGCTGCATCCGCCTTTCATTGTTCCCGACTGGCAGTATCACATTAAGTTTTCCCTCGTGATAAATCCACCTCCTGCGATGCAGTCTGTGGTGAAAATTCTTTGATTACTTGATAGACTTTGGAGCCCAAGTCATACGTTTGGAATGGATGAAACTAGGCTCTTCAAATTGGTGCGCTGATTGACGCTAACGAGTAATATTCATGCATGATGGATTACCCATGAAACGTTATAATTTTGGGACATAACTGGGAATATCATGAGACGTAGAAATAATAGAAGGCTAACAGGAAATAGTATCTGGCGTATCGAATGGCACCAATACCAATGACCTTGAGTGACCTCGAAGGTCACTATTTGCTGTCTATAACCTTTATGTCTCCCATGCCTTGAGAACTATGTGCATATGAACTGCGTTGTGTTTACAAGTGAATCGGAAAGGACACGTGGCTTGTAATTTCAACTATTATCGAAACTGAAGGATTTTGTGGCACAGTGGTAGAACGTCGGTCTTCGGCCGGCGTACTTTCTCTGTCCTGCGCTCGACCTGTTAGCTGACGGGTGACTACTTAATGGCACTTATGTGGGTAAACCGTCTGCTATGGTCAACCAACCAGGCCAACTCAGCCTTTCATCCCTTCGGGGTCGATAGATGAGTAGTAAGCTGCAATTAGATGTCTCTTACCTCAGTTAGAGG
>Ga0209363_1000802_pt1 | contig 13562 bp, 15 predicted proteins | sample WorMetexBAHAMAS3_FD_187385 | JGI IMG/M metagenome (GOLD analysis project Ga0209363, IMG submission 187385) | Marine gutless worms symbiont microbial communities from Max Planck institute for Marine Microbiology, Germany - Inanidrilus exumae... | ecosystem: Host-associated > Annelida > Digestive... | reverse complement strand
AAATTTTGTGACAATCGGTTCAGGGGTTTCAGAGTTCTGATACCCCCAATTTTGCCCTTCTCCATAGGAATAGCTGGTCGCCCTTACAACAGTGTAAGCACTACCGTGCTACACTGTGATGAATCCAGTCATATTTCCACAGATATATAGTTATATTTCCCTTCAGCGAAGTGTTTGTTTGCGCGGCTTACATAGATCTTTGGTTGCCTGCGTCTCGCATACTGCTGAGTTACGTTGATAATCTCTTATCTATGTTGGGCGCATATGCTCCTCTATGGTTCAATATAAACAAACTGAATATTGATGTTTATTTTCGTTTAATTATGTGTGATTGTTGCGTGAGAATTTAGAACATTGGGTAATGATAATATATTATAATACTGTTGGATTGATCAAGGACGATTTTATGTCGTCAGTATTTATATGTATAACTGCTGCTGTTTCTTTGCCACATGGTTAGCCAAAACATCGGCGGCGTGTATATACACAGCTGCAACCGTGCACGACGAGGCAATAGAAGAATAACAACAACAACAATCGGCGTGTATTGCTCTTTACTATACGATATGATACAGTAGATTAACGTGCGCTCAAAAGCTGACGGGATGGCCAGCTTAATCTAGCGCACGGCCCAGAAACGAAAAATAAGGAAAAAATAAAAATAAAAACCGAGTAGCTCAGAAGAAACGGAGAAGAAACGGTAGTACGATCGGTACTATCACACACAAAAATGATACAAATAATTATCGCCCAATCTGTAACCTTAATAATAGAATGCGTTGTTAAATCCCGCCTCACTGATCACCTCACATCCAACAAACTACTTAATCCTCACCAGTATGCCTACTGTAAACATCATTCCACTGAAACTGCCTTGCTCTACATTCACGACCATCTCATCAATGCAACAGGATCACAAAAAGTATCATGTCTTTGCCTTCTTGATCTCTCTGCTGCCTTTGACACCATCGACCACAACATCTTAATCACTCGCCTCTCATCTTGGTTCGGTATCCATGGCTCAGTTTGCAGCTGGTTGAGGTCTTACTTATCATATCTCTCCCTTTTTTTTAAATGTGATAACCTTTCTTCCTTTCATACTTCCCCTGTCGTGTTCCCAATGCTCTGTTCTCGGCCCTCTACTCTTTGTCATGTACACTACCCCTCTCAGTACTCTGATCTCGTCCCTTTCTTTTGACCACCACATTTGTGCAGATGATACTCAGCACTTCTTCTCTTTCCACCCACTGAACTTTTACTGAAACATTTCTCACCTTTAAAATGCTCGAACATCAAATCTCTTCCTGGATGACTGCTAATCTTTTTACTGTTAAGTTTCATGTACTGGAAGGTGCTCAGAAAGTTCACATCTCTGCAATGTAGGAAAAATTTCGTATCAACCAAATGATTTTATTCAGTTTGATGATTTTGTAGCACCATATAACATATATCAGTGAAGTGATTTGTACCAGTGTTATTAGGCAGTGTTATTTTTGTTTCATTTTTACTGCATTTAATTGATTGTTTCTCGTCCAGCATATGCCTTCCTAGAATTTGATAAAAATGTGAAAATCTGCAGTTTTTTATGTTGTCATGCCAGCAAACACAAGTTATGTAATAAATATGTTACAATGCAGTAATAGCACAAATATATGTAATGTTTGCTTAAAAGTAGAGGGTAGCCATGCTATAATGCTAATCTTCTTTATAGAACTGTAAGAGAAAGTTTAAGAAATTAAAGAAAATGATCAGCATGTGTAACCGTGATGATGGTTGATGTGACTTGACATGTTGTTGACATCAGAGTTTGAGCGCTGTATAAATGAATGAGATTCATGAATATGGATGAGACTGCACTCAGTGGTCTTGATCTACAAGCCAGCAGCCAGTCTCAGCAGAGGGTCAGTCAATTCTGTTTCATTTCATTTAATATTCTTACAAGTACGCCAGTGCGACTGACATATATCCACACATGCCGATTCTGCGTCCACACGCCACGTGCATCTCTAGCATGACGTTTACGTTTGCACATCTCTAACGGTACTATAAATAGAACATTGCTCTGACTTTAGTCTGCCTAGGCCTGCAGGCTAGGCTAGGCTTCTTCCAGTTCTGTTTATAGTGCAGTGTGCACGCTGGCCGATTTCATCGGATTTTGGACTTCTGGGGAGTAAAGTTCCCCAAAATGTGGATTCCCTACCTTGGACGCCGATGAACTGCTGTGCATAATTTGATGCCGCTAGCTTTATCATCAGTGGAGAAATCTGTAACAGAACATACAAACAAAAGCACACACACAAACAGTAAACGATATATCCACACCTAGCTTATCGGCATGTGTGGATAATAGTTGTTGGAATCGCATTTGCACACTGTGGCCTGATCATGATTGTCGATTTATGTAGCGAATTAGGCCTACGCAAAGCGACTCTACTGCGAGTCTACTGCATAACTATATGACTGTAACACAGTTTAATGCTTACTGTTGGTCAAAATGTTATGTAAGCAGCATGGTATTCCAAGACTGTGCAGGGAATGTCATGTGTCATGTCAGGCTGCGGAGTACTTTGACCTGTTGAAACAGTCAGAAACTGGCTGGCACTTGTGCATGAATGCACTTTCTACACATTCATGCTACACGTATGTATATTTCAGTTTTATTTAGTTTTATTTGTCATTTAAGCAACCTTTTATATAATGTCATCTGCACGTGTAAAATGAAGTAAAATAAATGGTGCAGTAAAATGAATGATTGTTGCAGCATTTATTTTATTTTATGTCACGTGCAGACGGCTCTGTATCTTAGGACTTTATAGGCGCTATAAAGATTTATTATTATTAGATCGACTCCTCAGAGTCGACCTAATAGTACAGTGGGTCTCAAATGTCCGTCCGCCCGTCTATACGTCCGTCCGTCCACAACAAGTTTCTTCGATTTCAATGACATTTGGTGTATTGGTGGAGGTCGATGAGTGATACATGACGGTATGCAGTATGACCTGATCCAAGGTCAAGGTCACGAGCCCTTGAAATTCGGAAATTCGGCCATTTTCAAAGGCTATCTCCTCCCCCATTTATAATGGGCACTGGCAAATGACCACAGATTCTTAAATTAGGGCACAATACCTAAAGCTTATCGGGGCCGGATTTTTGATTTCTGTCCTAGTTTTTGTGTCACGTGACTTTGAAGTGGCAGTAAGTAGGAGTCGACCGCCAGTCCTGTACGGGGCTAATTTATTATTGTTATTATTAAGTTACAGCAAAGTATATGTTGGGTATGTTATTTACATAAGTGAAGTGTTGTTTCTGTTTTAGCAATGATCATGTCCGTTTTTTCTGCTTGCAAGTGATTGAACATTATCTCAAGACGAGGTAAAATAGCACATCAGCGGATGTTTGTTATACGGTTACCTTTGTTGTATCATATGCACTCATATCATTCAGTTTTTGAGTTTATTATTTCATTTATATGTCTACGTTAAGTTCCTTATAACGAATGTTTTAATTTTTTTTGAACTAACTGCCTAAGAGTTATTTATTTATTATATCGTGTGTCTACAAAGACCTGGAACTATGACTTCACTCAGTAAATGTGGAGTTTTTGCTGTGTCTGTTACAGAGTTCTGGCCTACTACAGATTGTTGTGGTTGTATTCAGACACTGCCTTAGTTTATGCATTTGTGACTTACAACAGAACTTGAGACTTGATTTGTAAGTTTAACAACTTGACGTTGGAGATCATTACAGGTGACAGTTGCTTGGTTTGTGCTTGTTAATGTAGATATGTTTCTGCATCTGTTGAAGACCAGCAGAAAGTTCGCTCTTTTCTGTTTTCATGGTTTCAGCGCATCGTAAGTGTTTAGACTGCATATCAATTTGACAGTGGGTCAAGCATGCCATACTGGTCATAGAATATTTTCTGTAGCAGGAAATTTTAAGACTAGTTTGTCGTAGTATTTGATAATTTGCTAGAGATTCTTGGTGTTAGTTGAAGTATGGTTTTATTAATATAGGACTGTTTGTGGTTACACTCTTGAGTAGTAGTTTGACAACAAGAAACTCATTTATGGCCATTAGTCCATAAGAATGTAAAGGAGTTTATTACCACGACTCCGTAGTAGTGTTTTTGTCCAGTTAACGGGCGTGTGTATATATATCGAGATGCCATAGACGCTTGGCTTCTCAAACATGCATTTTTAGTGGGCGATTTTTGAAAAAATTGAAACTCGAATGGCGTCATCAATCCAGGCTCCAGGTCGACTAAATGTGCACACACCATGGACACTTTGGACCCCTACCGGATGATGGCGACATTTGGCCATGCCCATTTCCGGTTTAGATTTTGGAGCCGTTTATTTTTTCCCGTTTTCGCGATTTGCTCCCTGATCAACGACGAATTTCTTCGCCGCCTTGTGGGCACCGGGGGTGTCCAAACATTCCGGGAGATAAATGGTGTCATTTGCCCCTGTTGGGGAAGGCCAGGCCCACTGACCGAAATTTCACTTTTCGGGATCGTACCTTTATCTTTTGATGATTTTTGAGTTACCTCTTTAATCGATAGAGGACATGGGTGCTGCCTGCACACAAAATTGGGGGAAAATCTGTAGAGTGGATTTTGAGAAAATGGGGTATGAAAATTATGGGGTGGGGTGATTTTCTAGGGTTAATGTAGATGAAGTCACTGTCGTTAGTCTGGTTATCATTTTGCTGGTCTTAGTTATTGACACAGACTTCTGTGTTGAACTCATTAATTCCTATTGGTTTGACTCTGGGTTCAGTAAATGTTCTTGTTCTTGAAGGTGATGTTGTTGTGTGATAGGTTGTTGTTGGTGAAGGTGATGGCATTGCAGAGAAGTCATTTATTCTCAACAAAGTGGCTCAGCTGTTCACATACGCCTGTTTGCTGGACTATCCTGGTCGCTGGTCGTCTTTCTTTGATAATCTCGTGGAGTCGGTGTCTCTTGGTCCGGCTGCGGTCGATCTCTACCTCCGTATCTTGTTGGGAATTGATGGAGAGGTTGTTGACCGTGATATTGCACACACAGACCAGGTTTGTTGTCCACTAGATTCTCGAGTGTGATTGCTGACTCCCTTTAGTTACTATGTCAGCCAGTGAATTCACTCACTGAATATTCATTAGCTCACTGACTTCAGTGCCTTCATGTCGGCTGTCCACTCCCTTAGCGAGGCAAGCACTTTATTAGCAGAATTATTACACTGTAATAGCACAGCATTTATTGCTAATATTTTAGTGTGATGAACATACATTTAGTTGTGTTGGTGAGTGTCACGTGACTTTCCATGTACAGGAGTTGCAACGCAACAGCTACATCAAGGACGCCATGCGGCAGCAGTGTGTGTTGAAACTGGTCGATTCCTGGTATCAAATTGTGGTTTGTATAACTCGTGCTCTTTGAATGTGCCGTCACTGTTGAATTGTTCACTTGGTAATGCAGGTTTAAATTCTGTTGTTGCATTTCATAGTTTAGGTATTTTATTGTATATTGTTTGTCTGCTTAATAAGGTTAGGACGATAGTGCAAAAAACTGATAGTCGATAGTATTGATTAGAACTATAAGTCAATGCGATAGATCGCAGAGTGATAGTTTTGAGATCGCGCTGCATGCTGTGCCTGACAAAGATTTGCTTTAAGAGTATCGGATCGCCGTCGCATCGGACGATAACGAATATTAATTTATTATTATTATTAGTAAAAAAAATAACTTATTAAATGATCAGCTTTAATCAGAAGTTGGTTATGTTTAGGCTAGCATGCTGTCGCGGTTCAGTAATTCAGAAATAGAAGCATAGTCGTCGAAACTACTTCAGAATGTCTGTTCATAGAACTATCGGTACAACAATCGGTGAAAAACTATCGGGACCGATGGTCATCCGATAGTGCAACAATCGGCGGAAGCGATAGTTTGATAGTCACTATCGTCCTAACCCTACTGCTTGATGTTCACTATCAGATGTATTTCTATGAAGTTTGATGTTTCTCTGAATGATTGGATCAATCACAACACATTTGTAAAGTGCCATTTGTTGTACGACTCAGAGATTCATTGGAATTGAATTGTAAGAGCTGCTCAGATGGTCAAAACTGCGTTTCTGGTGGTTTTCGGCCTGCAGCGGTGACAACATGAAATTTGGAATGATACATCACAGCTCCACTCTTTTTGACCAAATTTTCAAGTTTGGGGACTTCTGTACCCACCCCTTCACAGATCACGGCCAAATTAGGCATGCTAGAGTAGATCCACAGCATATGCTTATATGCCATATTTCACTTGGATTAGTTTACTGTGTCACGCTTGATGGGTGAAAATGCCAAATTTGGCCACATTTTTAGCTTCAACATCAACGAACCCTAACCCTTCCACCTAGCAGAGACCAAGTTGAACGTAGGTGCACAACTACGAAGTCTTTCCCAATCCCACAAAACCAAAATTGTTTCTGAATTCAGTGACTAAGTGGTGAAGTGGGTGGCATTCACAAACTTTGTCATTCAAAAGCACGATGAACAAAAAACATCAAACTTTTTTTGCTCAGGGAGAATATGCTAGTTTTTTTCTGATAATATTACGTACCATAGACACATTATAGCCATAGAAACAGTCGCACACAATCCGTTGATGGTGTAGGTCCGTGTTGTTGTCACACACAGTCCGTTGATGTCACCTCTGCCGCCATGTAGGTCCGTGTTGTTGTGTGTGTAGACGACGTATGATGAGTCGCATGCGTCCGTGCTGTGTATGTGCCTCGACGTGATCGGCGCCTATGTCTCGTGGATCGACGTTGCGCTGATTGCTAACACACAGTTTGTCACCGTGCTGCTGAGGCTGATGACAATGCCACTACTGCGTGAAAGTGCGTGTGACTGTGTCCATGAAATCATCTGTAAAGGCATGGAGCCAACAGCAAAGACAACACTCATCGAGTCATTTGTTTCGGTTCTAGAGACGGCAGGATTGCTGAAGATTGCTGATGTATGTTCCTGCTACCTACCGTCAAACTCGACTACATATTCAGATTATGTATTGTCTTACTACTGTTCAGTTTCCGATGATATTATACTGATGTTACATGGAAAAAATACCGTTCTTTCACCTTCTGGAGTTTAACTGGAATAATTATCAGAACTGTTCGGTATTGTTTACAATGATGTTCTGTTCTTTAGCCATCCTCGATCCAGACAAGTTTTGAACCTTTCTGGTGCCAGCTTACCCAGTTTGCTTTGGGAAAAGGTTTTTCAATAAATGCAGTTGTTTTAGGTGTAAAAATTATAAAGTTTGACAGTGTTTAGTCTGTGATATAAGTTATTATGACATATTGTTTCTGTATTGGTATGTTCATATGGCACTTGTTTAGGGTGAAGACGGAGATTTTCTGGCTAAGCTTGCCAAACTAGTGAATGGGATGGGACTACAACTGATACTATGTTATCAGAAGTGAGTCGCTCGGCTGTTCTGATTGTGTTATGTTTTATGAATAACCAGTTGTTTCATTAACTGTTGTTTTTACATGTGTGGATTGTGAGCATTTCTGAAATGCTATACGTTTAAGCACAGATTTTTCCATTTTAACATGTGCTTATTTGCACCATTTGATTTCTTACTCTCAGTAACATTTCTGCCAAAAATATCAAAATTGGTTTGTGTTTGTCAGAGTTATAGCAAGCCAAGGTGTGTTGTTTTCTTGAGATGTGAAAGTGTGAAAGCTGTTGTCCGTCTTTACAGTTTATTATTTTGCGCATGTAACATACGTCGTGCGATGTTGTTCTGCGTAGATTAGTGAAGAGCAGAGATGAGGCGAATGCCGGAGTGTCGAAGCAGGCCGTCGAGGCCAAGTTGCCGTATTTGCTGCAGTTTCTGGCGAGTGCTGACGATGATGTTTCTGGGACGGTTGCTCCATTTGCTCATGACTATGTGACAATGCTGAAGCAGAACGCGTCTCTCAGTGACAGCCAGAAAGACTTTGTTAAGGTACAGATTACAGTCTATCACTGCATTTAGTGGTAATGTGGTTTGTGTGTGTTGGAGTGATTCTGTAAGCATTGAGGATGTCTATGTCTGTTGTGTGAGGTAATTGTCTGTCTCTGTGTCAGTAGGACTGGGATGAGGAACTGTTGGTTAGATCTGTTGAATGATCTCTCTGAATTATAGATGAACAAACTGACATTGCTTCAGAGGTGGTTATTGATTGATGTGGTGCTTCAGAGGTGGTTATTGATTGATGTAATGCTTCAGAGGCGGTTATTGATTGATGTGGTGCTTCAGAGGCAGTTATTGATTGATGTAATGCTTCTGTGGCGGTTATTGATTGATGTGGTGCTGCTGAGGCGGTTATTGATAGTAATGGTTTCAGTTCATTACAACTTCATCCTCGCTGTGTGAAGACATTGTAGCTATGATTCAACGGCAGATTTCTTTGTTGTCCTGTTTATAGTTCGCCTGATTTCACAGCTGCATTGCAGCTTACTTACAACACCTTTAATGCAGTCGAGTTTATATTGTAAGTTACTGATTTTCTACGAATGCAGGAACGTCTTACTGGGTGTGTACATGTCAGAGAGAGTGCCGTGGTTTAAATGAGTAATGACAAACGGTGTGGTTGTTGACAGCAACTGCTGTGTATTATCATCTCAAAGATGAAATATGAAGACCTCAGCTCATATGATGTGGAGGTATGATTGATATATCATACTGCTGTTTTGCGTTGGATATCATTCTTATCAAGGAAGTAATTGCTTTGCTGTATAAACGTTCAAAATAATGCAGACTATCCTCGTTGTTTAGTGCTCACCATGATGCTTGTCATTCTTTTTGAAAATAGCTTTCTTTACTTTTTATTCCTATGTGTTTTTGACTAAATATTTTGCAAAACCAGGACACATTTAAAGCCTGATGTTGATATAGTTAAACTGTGTGTGGCAGGGTGAGGAGGAAGCAATGTTTTTAGAATACCGCAAAGAACTTCGAGTCATCTATAATAACCTTGGAGCACTGGTGAGTCATTGTATTGTGACTAGCATCATATCATTAACATACAGGTACTCTGATTTAGGATCAGAGTACCTGTATTTGTTGTTGTATAGTATGCAACATTTTGCTTGTGCTAACACTGTGCGAGATGTTGAAGACGATATTTTAATAAAGTCCTAGTGTAATTGGTTGATTATGTTTGTATGGCCGTCCTGTTGGACGATGCATTCCTTGTTCATCACCGACGGTGAAGGTGATTATGGCTCTTGTTTGGAGGTGGAATGATGTGTTTTTATATCAGGTGTAATTTCACTGTTACGGTCCACCGCTAAGTGAAGTGTGTGTGTGTGATCTTGTGACAGGACAGTAAGCTGTTACTGGGTACAGTGCATGAAGCTGTTGATAACACTTTCACTCACTGGCACACGCTGAGTGTTGAAGACGTTGAGCTGGCTGTAACTCTGCTCTACCAGCTAGCCGAGGCTCTGCCGGTCGGTCTCATGTGCTTTATTAGGTCCACTCTACCAGCTAGCCGAGGCTCTGCCGGTCGGTCTCATGTGCTGTATTAGGTCCACTCTACCGGCAAACCGAGGCTCTGCCAGTCTGCCTCATGTGCTTTATTAGGTTGACTCTTCGTCAGAGTCGACCTAATAAAGCCGGTCTCAAATATCTGTTGATGCACATGACTTGAACTGGACATTGTAGTCGATAAATGTACACTTCCTCTCTTTAGAAATAGAACAATGTAAGCTACTGTTGTGCAGCATTATTTTAGTTCCGAATATTTTTCTTTGAGTTTTACAGCGGGTCTGCGCCCGGCCCTCGCCTGTCCGACTACTCATGTAAGCCACGCCCCTGGCCAGATTCACAATCCGATTATTATATATAAATTCATTTTACTTGTAGTCAACTTTTCACTTATTTGGGGCTTTTTGGTTTGTGTTGAAGTTTTAATGAGCTAACTTATTTTTGTAGTTATTACATACTTATAGTTTTAGTTATGAGTTACAGATGACTCAAATAACATTGCTGTGAGCTGTCTCTCCTGATGTGACTTGTGTTATGAGTGTGTTTGTTGTGTCTGTGTGTCGAGGCGTCTCATAGTCAACATTTCAGCGGTGATCCAGCGAAGGTGACAGCATTACAGAGCATGATGAAACTGGTAAATACTGACAGTTGTATTGTTGACTATCAGTCAGTGTATGTATGTGTGTATGTGTGCGTGTCTGTGTGTTATGTCCACTCACTTGTTTGTCTCTTTTCCTGATGATACGTGGATTGATTGATTGATTAATTCTTCTTCTTCTTCATCTGTAAACAGTGCAACTTCACACAGTTGAAGATGATCATGAGTGTGCAAAACACTGCGAACGGCTGCGTTCGTTTCGCAACTTCAGCGACGCGTTTGTCAGCGGCATTACTGGCTCTGCTGTCAAACGTGATGCACTGCCATTTAAAACGGGAGCTGGCAAATGACCACTGATTCTTAAACTAGGGCACAATATATGAATTTGTTTTGGCCGGATTTTTGATAATTGCCCTAGTCTGCCCTAGCGGAAGTCGACCGTCAGTCCCCTTACGGGACTTATTTCAGAATCTGCATTTCCTCGGCAGTGTAACCCACAGCGTTTGGTAAGTTATTCTCTGAACCACATGTGCATTGATGCAAGTACTGAAGGCATGCTGCTGTTGTTGTTGTGGTTGTGTGTTGAGATGGTGACCAGTCAGGTCTGCCGCTGTGATCACCCGGCTGTACAGCTACAGTTCTTTGAGACGGTCGTTCGCTATGAGAAGTTCTTCGGCACTGAACCGCAGTTTCTACCTGATGTCTTGGTCTGTGACTCTTGTGTCAATCACAATGCTGTGGGTTTGTGGGTGCCTCGTAAGTAAGTAAGTAATGTAAACAGTGTATAGCTGTTTAGCATCAACTTAGCTCTTCACCGCTACGGGAAACTCACATGCCATATGGGATCACACAGTGTTACCTGCCACTCGACAGTGGTGAGAATCCCGCTGCAGGTACTCGATTTAGCGACCCCGGATGGATGCAAGGCTGAGTTGACCTATGTTACGTGAAAGCCACCAGCTGGGAATTGATCCCGCGACCTGTAAATCGCAAGTCCAATGCCTTACTGCTGAGCTACCATGTACACCTAGTCCACTCAGAGACTGATTTATTGAGGCTAGATTTGAATGGCAGTCTGTAAGTAAGTGAGCAGTCTGTGGGAGGTAAGTGAGTGTTTGAATTCTAACCTGCATCATGCTGGATAAAGAACTATTAAACGGTTGTTGTTGATGTATGAATATTTATAAGAGGTCTTCTTTTAATCTCTGAGATGTATTTTGATTAGCAGCTGACGGTGAGGCGGTGTGGGCATGTTGTATGTGTGTGTGTTTGTGTGGTTAAGATGGCGTTTCTGGATGAACGTGGACTGTGGAACAGAGCGTCACATGTCTGCAGTCGGACAGCGTATCTCTTTTCACGCTTTGTCAAGAGTGTCAACAAGTACGAAGCATTTCTTTACAGTGTTTAATACATTACTATGTTTTTGATAGTTTTCATGTACATTCAAAGCAGCAACTTGTAGGTTTGTGTTTGCCATGATTTGCTTTCTCGACATATTTTAAAAGAGAACAGTTTGTGATAATTAATGTGTTTTTACCGTTTTTCTTTCCTTTTTTACAGTTGAGTCAGAGCACTAAAAGGCAACACAAAGCACTTATCTCAACCGCAGAATATGCTTCCATTTTTCCACTGACTGACTTCCAGTGGAAGGAATATTTTCCCCCTGTCTGCTGCCAATACTGTTCCTCAGACTACACAGAGCCACAACAATGAAGTCACACTGATAAAGCATTGTAATTACGTTTGTGTTGATGGTGTTTAGAGTCCATTTGCAAAGCTTCTTGGAGCAGATCCTTGGTCGGATGCAAGGCCTAATGTTGCTGAGACTGCCGGATGATGGATGTGAACAGTGTCTGTCACCAGAGGACCAGCAGTTCATGTATGAAACAGCTGGCATTCTGATTGTTCAGAGCCAGTTTCCACCTCAGGTGAGATTGATTAATTAATTGCACACCTGTGTTGCCACCTCAGGTGAGATTGATTAATTGTACACCTGTTTATTCTGATTGTTCAGAGCCAGTTTCCACCTCAGGTGAGATTGATTAATTGTTAGATTGATTAATTGTACACCTGTTCATTCTGATTGTTCAGAGCCAGTTTCCACCTCAGGTGAGATAGACTCACATTCAGTTTCATGTGTTTTCCAGGTATCACATGACATTCAGCCAGATTGTTACCTGTGCTCAGGTGTCTTTCTGGTTCACCAATCATCTTGCTTACCTGCATTGATGATTGCATTACCTGCCGTCACTGCACCATCCATTCAGTGAATATGAAAGTTGACAACGGTACTCTGTTGAATCTGACAAACGATCTTTCAGTTATCTTCACGTACCATCTGCAGTAGTCTAAGACTTAGTACACTGATGTGTCATTAGAACTCACTGTTTGCATGGCCTGTCAGTGGAGCTGGTTGCATGTGTTGGTGAAACAGAGAAAGCAGGAGCTGATGCGTCAGCTGCTACAGCCAATTGTCTCCAAGTTTGATGAGCTGCTGCATTTGATGTCTGCTGAGCCTGATAGCAATATACAGCTTGCATATGCAACTTGCGTCAGCCACGCAATGGGCTTCGCAAGGTAAACAAATGATCTACCTCAGTCATAATACGATCACTGTCGGCGATCACTCATTTGCCATTGCCGGCCCACGACTCTGGAACAGTCTACCTGATGATGTCCAGTCTGCCCCATCACTCGCAACATTTCACCGAAAACTGAAAACTCATTTATTTCGGCAGTCATACCCATACATTGTTTTATAGCTAGTCGCCATAGTGGTCTAGACGACTAGAAGGCTATCCAACCTCTAAAAACCTTCCAAAAAGGTTTACTAAATGTTTACTTTTTGAACTATTTATAGTGGCCTAAGTAAATATAATTGCAAGCAGTTATATTTACTTAGGCGACTATAAATAGTTGTAATGTAATGTAATTTAACGGTAATTGCACTTATAAAAGATTATATAGGATTTTTAAGCTGATAATACATCTTTATTTAAACATACATATTCGGAGTGTATTATTGTTTTTTGTGTATTGTACTGTTTTGTTCTAGGCGTGTAACATGTGCTGGCGAATGTGTTTTGTGTAGTCGGACGAGCAAAGGTTTCTCAGGCCAGCAGACGGTGAAGTTGAATGGTTGTACGGAGGTTTACGTGGAGACACTCAAAGTATTTCTGCACGCATTGAACATGCCAGTGCAACGGCCGACACTGCACCAGGGAGTCCGACAGTTTCTTCATCGCATGGTCGTCTGCCTTGACACGGATATACTGCCGTTCATTCCAGTAGCAATGCACTGTCTGCTGGAGCACGCCGACGTCCGAGAACTTTACGACTTTATTCCGTTTGTCAATCAAGTCATACAGAAGTTTAAAGTGAGATATTATTATAAATAAAGTTACAGGTTTCCCTTCATTACTAGCGTTTCATGTTCACTCTTAGAGTTGGTT
>Ga0209363_1000801_pt1 | contig 13569 bp, 7 predicted proteins | sample WorMetexBAHAMAS3_FD_187385 | JGI IMG/M metagenome (GOLD analysis project Ga0209363, IMG submission 187385) | Marine gutless worms symbiont microbial communities from Max Planck institute for Marine Microbiology, Germany - Inanidrilus exumae... | ecosystem: Host-associated > Annelida > Digestive... | reverse complement strand
GTGGGTGGAGGAATAGGTGAGCAGGAGATGGAGGAACTGGTGCCAGAATGAGGTTTACGAAGAGACAAAGGAAGCTGATTCCAGAGATGGCATAGACTAGGCTACAGTCGACGAATGGAATGATCCAGAACTCTCAAAGATGCGTAAGAGTTCTGCACATTGGAATTGGACCAAATTTTGTTTATGAGCTTTACTTTTCGGCGTCAAAAAACAAATGTGATATTTTCATTTGTATATTGTTTTTTTCGACCGAAACAACTTGCAGCGAACCGACAGTAAACACCGCACAAAATCACCGCTCTTCTACTCGACACAAACCGAACAACTACCTACAAGAACGTTGTTTTTTTGATCGACTGACAACTACGTATCAACATTACAGCGGCCCACCTACATGCAGTTCAATGAACCGTAGCCTCCAAACTTCAAGGTCCCGATCAAATCACAAAGGCTCCAGCAACGCTAAACAAAGCATGACTAACTGAACACACTCGCTGAATGAAATGATGTACTGTATGAATAGGGCGTGAGGATGTTGTGAGTCTTAAGCTACACAATATGTCCCTAAAAACGTTAAGCTCTGGGCTACATGCCACTTCCGACCTTAGTAGTGTGTCTCGGTCCGCGACCTGTCTTGTGAACACACGTCCTTAAAACACCGCTGCGCCACCGCGGCATTGTAACGAACGACATGATAGGCCTATATGGTATATTTACGCGCGCCCAAATACCAAAAGCTGACGGAAGGGCCAGCTTAATCTAAATCTAGTGCACGGCACCAGACGAAAAATAAGGAATAACTAAAAAATAAAAAAACCCAGTAGCTCAGAAGAAACGGTCCGGGTAATAGTCCGTGAAGGGAGTCCGGAAGTGAAGTGAAACTACGGGGGACTGGATTTGTGACAGAGGTAGGTTTTAAGCCGAGAGTGAAAGAGAGAAGGAGTTACGGATGAGCAGAGTGGTGAGCGGTTTACTGTTCTTGAGTCGGCAGCTAATGACGTTTTGTCCGAACCGACCGACCATACGAGACTCTATGGACGTGTGCCCCGTGGTACTGACCAAACGGACATCAACGGAAACCGAAATCAGTTTACGGAAAGCAGAACGACTCTAATCGCAAAGATTATTGACACTCTTGACAAATTGCCGAAGGAGTCGCGAGCCCTTGCATCGTCACCCCTTCCCCACCCCTTCCGGTGAACAGTTCTTAAAATATTACGTGAGAAATGGAAAATTCTTATTCAAAAGTCACATTCAGAGGAATTACATGAGTGGTCTATGACATTTGAGTTTTAGAAAGTGCAGTCGACCCCTCCTCCATTTCAAAAATGCTGGCTCTACGCAGGACAGCTAGAGCATATAGCTTAGATAAAAACACTAAGCATTTGGTAAATATCTGACATAATCATAAGTACTGCAGACTGATTATAAATTCGTATTTGTTTGTGCGGGCCAACGTACGTAAACGTGTAAGCTGTACGTTTATTCATAGACATACACATGTATTTATAGATAAATATTATTGTGTAATTTTGCATTTTGTCTGTCTATTATCTGTCTGTTTGTTTAATTGTGTATGTTTTTTGTCTACCATAATATGGTGAATAAAGATGAATATATGGCTATAGCTTCAAAGTGCGGGTATCGACGCATGTTATGCGTTCAGCCTGCAGGATAAAATTACGACCATAAGGGTGCAACTAACAAGCGGTATGCACCCGCCGATTGCCATTTCGGTTCTTTCTGGTAATTAGGCGATACGGAAGACCGCGGCACAAATGATAGACAGCCTATAACTTCCTATTCACGTTTAGTAATAACCACTGCTCGCTTTTTCTTAGGGATGTTGAAAAATGCAACTTAGGGCGTATAATTGTAAAGGATTTCATATATCCAGCTCTGTAGTCACCACCTCTGGACCTGAAATTTGATGACCAGTTCGCACTTCGACATACTGGCTCAAGGACAGCCGCTCTTAGCACACTCTTCTTCTTCTTGGCAATAATGCTCTCAACTTCAATCAGGTGAAGACTCTGGAGCATGAGCGAGGGTAGACTAAACAGTTGCAGCGACAATCGGCTCACAGGAAATCAAACAGAAACAGGTGCAAACTTTATGGAACGACAGTGCAGGTGCAGATGCAGGATAAAATCAGTTATTGTCCAGCTCCTCTGGGTAGGGGCGCAACTCCCTACACTGTACAATACAGTGGCGTACCCGTACTACTAAACAGCGTCACTGACAAGATGGCCGGCAACGATTATGTGCGAGTCTTCGCTCTCGACTTTACGAAAGCGTTCGACACGGTGAGGCACAGCAGACTGATGCACAAGTTCGCCAAGATAAACCTGCCGGATGCAGCGTATAACTGGATCAAAGATTTTTTAACAGTCGAACCCACTGCACGAAATTTCAGGGAGAAGTCTCGGAACTTGCCGACAGACTCGCCAGCGTCGTCCAGCGTTCTGGTTTAAGCCCTGCCGCATATGTCGTCAAAGTGGCAGACCTACGGCCAATACACCCGGGCAACGAGCTAATCAAGTTCGCCGATGATACGTACTTGGTCATCGCAGCAGACAATAACCGCACCTGCCAAGAAGAATTACAGCAAGTCCAGGAGTGGGCCAACGATAATAATTTACGATTAAATACCGGTAAGTGCAAAGAAATCACGTTCCAGTTGCCCAGGGTAAGGGCAAGGAAATCACAAAACCTACCACCGTTATGCCTGGACATTGAGCGTGTGCAGCAGACAACAGTTCCTGGAGTCGTCTTCAATGACCGTCTGTCGGCGAGCGATCACATCAACTATCTGATCACATCCAGCGCCCGACTATATACTGTACGCGCTATACGCGTATTGAGAGGGCACGGACGTCCACAACAGTCACTGAATGACGTCCCCGAGCAACGGTCCAAGCGAGGATTCTATGCTGCCCCCGCATGGTCCGGCTTCAGCACTGCGGGGGATAAAGTGAGGCTTAACTCGTTCCTCCGCAGATGTAGGAAGCTTGGCTACTCTGAAGGAAGCATGACGTTTGAAGACATGTGTGCTGAGGCAGATGAGCAGCTTTTAGCAGACTTATTAATGATACTAACCGCGTACTTCACAGACTCTTAACACCACCCGCCACAGCATCACAACGCTACAATCTTAGAAGCCGCAGGCACACACTCCAGCTACATGAGCACCACACTAGACTGTTGGACTCTTACTTTTCTCGTTAGAATGCTTTACAAAGACTGTTATTAGTATACTGTAAAACTTCGCGGTTTTTATCAACAAATGTTAATGTTCTTACCGCAACGCGTTAGCTAGTTACTGCAGACACTACTTTGTTCAACTACATTCGTTCTTTAACTTGGTTTATACGTTTTATTTCAACTATACGTAAAACTCTGCGCATGTCAGTGCTTGATAAAAAACTACTTACTTACTTACTTACCTTATGTCTGAGAAATGTCACCCTAATAATTCTTATACACGTTGCGCGTTAAAAGTGGGCAACGGCGCACCTGTTTGAGCGTGCACAAATCCCGCAGCAAATAGATTCAGACGATTGGTCCACTGGCTCTTGACGGTTGGACTGCTACGTTTGTACAGTAGCGAGGGGCACCTGCCCAGTCCCTTCCCTCGCTATGACAACTGTAACAGCCTACACACCAGCGGCCAGTGTTCTACTGACTTCGAATTATTTGACGGGGCACAGTAAATACCAGTGTTATAAAAGTGTCGCAGTGGCCTAATGGTAACATGCCTGACTGCGGTGTGAGAGGACCCATGTTCGAATCTCACCGCGGGCAGTTGTGTTTATCACGACAGCCACTGCGATATACAGCCTCGGGCACGGGCTGTACACCCTTACTGCAGTGCCTAGGTCGACTCAGCCTTCCACCCTCCGTGGGACGGTAAAATGAGTAATAATAAAATGGCGATGGTGGATGTGGACGGTAGCTGTAATTTCTTTCTGGCGGTTGGCTTGGTCTGAGGGTTGGCGGCCACTTCGGCGCTGAGTCTGCATTCATCAAATGAACCGGGTGAACTCTCGCACTGGCTTTGCCATGATGACAGCACCATAAATATCATCTCGGTTATTATTATTATTATTAAAAGGGATCTCTAATATCATTAGTAATAGTCATGAATCAGGTGGCTGCGTGCGGGCCTCGGGCTGTAAGTAAGTAGGCCTAGAGACGCTCAACTAAAATGGGTTAAGATACGTCGCATCACCGAAAGCCAGAACGCCTGTCATCGCTCGAAAATCGAGCAGCTGCTATAGGACGCTTTACACCAATCACGCCTTCCCAGCAGCCACCGGTTGTCGTCGTCGTCGATGTTGCATTTCGTCATGTTGATCTCTTCAATCTACACCCGACTGAGCGCGTGGTGTTCGAAGATGTCCCCGCTAGAGCTGTACGTACTTATATCGAGTTATCTACCAACCGAACGCAGCAATTTCCGCCTTCTCGGACTCAGAGTAAATGTGTAACCGTTATTAATAACAGACGATGATAACAAAGTTTCGATAATAGTTTATTAATATAGACACGGTAGTTCACTCGCTCGTCGCCACTTGCACGATGTTATTATTAATTTATTACACAAATTTATTGCTTCAGTTTCAACTTCGTCTTAACGCCAGCTCAACAACGAACAAAAGACCCCGTTACATTATCATAATCCACCTCCCTTGGCTGTGGCTTCCGGGCGCCGGTTTCAGCAGCTGCTTGCGGTCAGTGATGGCTACTGGGGTGTGGCTTATGGGTTTCAGGCTTTCAGCCCATACAGTTACGCAGTTTTTCTTTATACTTTGAATTTTGAGTGACGGCTGGAGTTTGGCGCCATCTAATCTGCCGCATGCCAGGTTTATAATTCCACCCTCTCTAGGTTTGCATTAGCTGCCATGCATCCTGCCCCTTTACAAATGGAACCTAGCACAGGGACTCCAGTCCGTCATTTTGGAGGGGCTAACCCTAGCTGTTCACCGTCACCGGGGAAGGAAAGGGGTGACGACGCAAGGGCTCGACTCCTTCCATACGCCGTTGGTAATTTGTCAAGAGTGTCAATAATCTTTGCGATTACAGTCGTTCTGCATGCCGTAAACTGATTTCGGTTTCCTCTACCCAATTGCCCTCTTCCGTTCCGATCCCATTCCTTCCCCGAGTATCTATCCCCGTCACTTCCACTCCTTCTCCTCCCCTAGCCACACCCCTTTAATAGTATCTTTCCACCATTACCTTCCTTCCCTGCCATGCTTTTAAACGTAAAAACAACCACGGGATCTCAGGGATAAACTTACATAGCTGTAAGCTCCCCCAGCGGGTGGCCGTTGTGTTTGAAATTGCAAAACAGTATACGCGGTTTTACTGAATGCCAGTCTAGTCTACTGACATGCATATTTTTGATAAGCTGCAGTTGTATTGAAAAAGAACGACTTTTGACACGATCGGGGCATGGCCATTTGTCAACCCTCAGACCAAGCCAACCGACTCAGACTGAGAGTCCGCCAGAAAGAAATGGCAGCTACTGTCCGCATCCACCATCGCCATTTTATTATTACTCAGCCCGAGAGCTGATACTCATTTTACCGTCCCACGGAGGGTGGAAGGCTGAGTCGACCTAGGCACTGCAGTAAGGGTGTGCAGCCCGTGCCCAAGGCTGTATATCGCAGTGGCTGTCGTGATAAACACAACTGCCCGCGGTGAGATTAAATCCATCTATACGCTTGTGTTTCATTCTTCTCAAATGTAACATTCTAGCTAATGTACGTCTCCGTGACACTCTTGAGTCGATTGCACGGTATGTCACCGTGCAGTCAACAACAAAACAGCCTGTAGCTGTAATGGCCGAATTTCGAACACTCAGTATCGAGACGTGTTGTTTAGATGTTCGCACATCTCCGCCATCCCGTGCGTGTTGGATGCTGAGCTCGGTGCCAATAAATCGCCGCCACTGCGGCAATTTTTCAACGGCGTCGCCCGCCGCCATGTCTAAGTTGCGTCTGGTCGCGCCGAAGACGCGGGCCCGGCCGTCTAATGAAACGGCATGACCGTCGAATGATGGTGACGGAATGGAGAACTGCCGAGATGCGCTCATCTCAAAAACTCCGGTCTTTTATCAGTCCACGGTTCCACGAACATACGTGAGCTTATAAACACGTACATTGTCAGCCATGAAAACACGAATAGAAGTCGCGAGCAGCCGCGCTTAGTCGCTAGGTGGACGAGATGCGTTACACAGGGAAGTCAAAGTTTCGAGTTTACTTTTGAAAGACCGGAGAGATGGATAACTCCTAACAGATAGTGGAATGTTGATCTAGATCTTAAAAGGCAAAAAAGTAAAAAAAGGTAAAGGTCGGATACATCTATATAGATGAATCCGACCTTTACCGTTTTTATATATAGCGCTACTTACAGCGCGCTGTACAATCGTAGGAAGTGGCAGTTGATTGGCAAGAGCCAGTGGCGCTGCAGCGCAAATTGCGGCCATCCATTGCACGCGCTAACGTACAATTGGACCCGCGGCATGCAGCTAGCAAACACACCACCGCTCCAATCAACCACACCAGACCTTCACCCCGTAAGCTTTCACCAGATGGCGCCGCCCGTGCGAGAAAACACACATCCGATTACACCTTACTACTCAGTTTATCGACCTCGAAAGGGTGAAAGGCTGAGTCGACCTGGATGGCTGGTTACATACCGAAATAAAGTGCCGCCGCCGGGAGTCGAACCCGGACACGGTCACCCATCCCAGTACTAACCGGGCTCAACGTAGAGTAACTTCGTTGATACGACCAACGCCGTTACCACTACGCCACGCCGCCGACAGTACGAAACAAGAGACAAGTCCATATTTTGGCTGTTCTAGAGTAGTGGTAAGCCTAATTATAATAGCGCCATATCTACTTTGACAGGCCACTATTGACTTCGGACGGGTGAGTTGTAACGTTTGGTACAGCCAGCGACTGGGCGGGGTTTCCACCAGTCCAGTCTGTACCATCGCTGTACCATAATAAAGGGCCAGTATTATATCTAAACGATCACCACCTCGCTCTGAACACTTGCGCCGGTATTTAGCAGTTACGACAAAATAAACAACTAGAACTCTGCCACTATTACAAACATGTCCTTGCATTCACCAATGAACTGTGAAAGTTGAAACAAATGGAGCATTTCGGAACCGAGGTCAATATCTTGTTGCTCAACTTTACCTATCGTTCGTGGACTGTCAGCGAATCATCAAGTGGCTGAGGATCCGACTCCACGGCAGGTGCGTCCGTATACCGCACACCCGTAAAGTGGAGTGTGGTGGGGTTGGCTTCGGCGCCATCATCGTCGCGTCGTGATGACACGAGCCAATCATGAGCCAAGTCATCGATCACGTGACGTCAACGTACTTTCGCGCGCCGCGCTTGCGCCGTTTTAACCTTCTAAGCCACGTGACCTTTTTCGTTCTACAAGCATAGCCAATCAGCCAAGTCCCCGAGTCCCCGACCTTGCTGTTCAATGCTTTGCCTTTTCCAGCCTTGTCATAAGAAACAAGAGTCTCCGCTGCCGCTGACAGACCCGGCTCAGCGCTTGCTAAATATTCCGTATCGCATCATACGGAATATGGCAATCAAACCATTTATTCTACTCGGCCTAGCTGCTGAATACAGATGTCGACGGTGGGTGTGACCAACAGTTGTCCGACAACCATCAGAAGTTTACGACACTCACCGACGAACTAAGTTGACGATACCTGAGACGATCAGCCGTTCTACAGATATGGTTGGTGGCTGGTGCCCACCAAACTTTTAATGGTTCACGAACTTCACGTCACCTATACCACGCCCCTTTCGGGGATGGTTTGCCATCCATAGGCTAGCACTTGCTACCGTCAACCTATCTGCCAAATTTTAAGTCTCTATCTCCACTCACTACGAGAATATGAAAGGCGATAAAAATGTCGAAAATGGGGTGCTTTGGGGTAGTTAGGGTCGCTCAAGGTCACCGGAAATAGTACTAACCGATAAAGCACATACGAGTTCCTATTAGAATATTATTATATTAGATATAGTGTCATAGATACTTTCCACTAACTATATCCCTATCTTTTATATTACTGATCATAACTTGTTTTTGCATATATGGGACCTATCGCCATGTTAGGTAATATGCAGCATTTGTTTGCTAACAACCTGACTGTCTCCCCATCTGCTATGTCCACAGGCGACAATCGTCGTACTGAAGGATCCAATCAGGCGTCACGGTCGACTTTTCGTATACAAATTATCTCAACAATGAAACGCGAAATTATAAATAAAAATAAAGATCACAGTAGAATCCGAGCAATTCAAAATCAGCGCGAAAGAATGGATCGAAAGAACGGATCGACAACAGTGTGCGGCCGCCACAGTTCAGTGTGATCGCCACTAGCGCCAATGACGCACAGCATGCGCACGTTAAATATGCCGTTTGGCGAAATTTTAGTAATTCTCTTTTATAAGTTTGTGTATGTAATGTTACGTCTTTGGTTTTTATATGTTTCTGCAGATTTCTGTTTGTCATAAATACTACGACGTATTATCTGATTTTGCATATTTTTTAGGGTTTTATCTCTTACGTTTCTTTGTCTGTTTGTGTGTTATTTTGTTAGTGTAATTTGTGTATGATTGCTGCCTTTATTGGCGTAATAAACGATGAATGAATGAATGAATAACGGAATAGTTGTTTTACCCGTATATAAAGTAATTATGTATATACTATATACGCCCCAATTTCGTTCACAAAGGTAAGCATGCATGTCACGTGTACAGATGTGATACGATACGTAAACAACAACAACAACAACAATAACAAGGTGTCGCCCTAACGGGACGTAACCGTACTGGCCCGCCGTGCAGTGTCGGCCGCCACACCGCCCACGCGCCCGGCGGTTGGTCCGCCCGCCCGCCGGTAACGTTACAGACGACGACAGACGCCAGCGAGCAAAGCAATACTGGCCCATTAGGCGGAGTGATGCGGACCAATAATAATGAGCTGCATATTGAAATAGCACAAAATAAAAAAAATCCTCCGATGTCCTATGCACAACGTTACATACGCTAAAAAGCGACGAGTGGCCTTGTAGGAAACTAGAAGATAAAAAATGAATAAAAGCTCTTCAAAACAACAAAATGAGTTTAGACCTGAAGACGAGTGCAAATATATGTCCCACCTTTTCAAGCAGACGACGCCAACAGCGAGTATCAGTAGACCGACGAGCAACGCGAGAGCAGCAATAATCACCAGCGAGAAACCTGAAAAACAAACACAGAAACGAAGTAAAGGGAAACAATCCATTTCGAATACCTGTGAGGTCGATAAACTGAGTAGTGAGCAACTTCATCTGATGTGTGCTGGTCGCGCCGTCTGGTGACTGTTCACGAGGTTAAGCCGGTGCGGTTATCAGTCGCTGTGCGCCGTGCGGCAGCAGTTTAGCCGAGCTTAACCCTTCTTACCCGCGCGGCGCTAGCGATACGCGGGTAATAGCCATCATCGTGTGTCTGTGTGTCTGTCTGTGTGTGTATGTGTCACACGCCGGTATTGTATCAAAACGGCTAAACGTAGGACCACGGAAACAACGCCACGTGATAGCCCAGGGACTCTAGTTTTCTGATGCCAAAAGTCGTTGGCGGATCTCCCCTCCTTCCGTCTGAAATTTGCGCTCAAACTGACCCACCCCACTTTAAAACAGCACAATTTTGACCAATATCCGCTCATAGCGCCTCAACCGTGAGAGTTAGCGAAAAAGTTCAATGAGCACTAATAGGAATTCGACCACGCGCTTTCCAACGAGCCATAGATGAACTGTGTACGTTACCCCTAAGTCCCCCACAGGGTGGCACAAAACGCGATTTTGCTATTTTTCCAGTAAATTTTAACTTCTGTCGAAAAACGTCTACTGCAAAGTTTCTTCATGTGAAATTTCCAGCAGCAAAGTTGTAGCTACATCATTCCTCTATTTAACGGTCTATAGATGGATTGCGGGCGACGTCCCCATCTACCTAAAATTTGCGCTCAAAGTGACCCACCCCGTCAGAAAACGCCGATATCGCTTAATAGTGTTGCAGCCGTGATGCAGCCGTGAGAGCTAGCGAGAATTGCAATTATCGCTAATAGGAAGTCGAAAACGCGCTTTCCATCGAGCCATCGATGGACCGACCCTGTGCGTTACCCCTAAGTCCCCCAAAGGGTGGCTCAAAACGAGAATTTTAACATTTGGCGTTGTATTTCATTTCTTCGTTGCAGGTAATCGTAGACATTTCAAATTTAATACATGGGTTGTACATAGCAAATCCCAGCCTACAGATGACAAACCGTCCCTTAAATGGGCGTGGCCACGTCAAGTGACCCATTTTAAATTTTTAATCTCCCTAAGATATCTCTGGAACTTCTTAAGCTAGAGATTTCATATTTGGTATACGTGTTGATCATAGCAAGTCCCAGCCTACGAACGACAAATTGTCCCTGAAAAGGGCGTGGTCACTGTCACGTGACCTCTTTAATTTTTGGAAAATAAGCGATAATATCTCGAAAACGGTGCGAGATAGCCTCATAGTTTCTATTAAATTCGAATAGGAAGTCGTATACGCTCTATCGAATGGTTATGTTGCCGATGACCTTGGGTGACCCCTAACCACCTTAAACCACCTCAATTTCTACATTTTGCATTGCTTTATGCATGTTCGTATCTGTTCGTAATTAATGAACTGATCGCAAAGACTACAAGTTTGATGTACAGGTTGAATGTGCAAGTCACAGCCCACGGACGACAAACTGTCCCTGATAGGGGTGTGGTCAGGTCATGTGACCCATTACAAAATTCTGGGGCTCCAATCATATCACTGGAACGGCGAAACCTAAAGTTGCCAAATTTTGTACACGAGTAGGATATATCAATTCTAGCAACAGGATGACATATCACCAACAAAAAAGTGTGGTTATGGTCACGTGACCGTTTTAAAATTTTGCCGTTTGTCGTGATGTAGCGCATCGCGCGGGTTTGTCGGCGACAGCTGAGCTACTTGTGTATATAGTTAGTGCGTTAGTGCCGACCTGCGTGGCGGATGTTGATTGCGCGTTATGTCGTCAATTCAACTTTATTATTTACGTCTTCGCGCATTTGTTGTTGGTGGTGTTCACTGAATCGTAGCCGTTGTGAGTGAACGTGCTTGCGACAGTATTCAGTCACCGTTGTCTGCTTGAAGCTAGTTGCGACCCGTTATTCCACTCCAGACACTCTAAAACTAGATGGCTATATTGTGTGGAATACCCACAATACAGTATTCGGCTGGAAGCGCTCGGCTATATCTAATAAGTGGTTGCTTGGGCCTACTCGAGTCCTCAACGCAAACGGCATCTCGATCGCTTTAGCCGTTTCTGAAGGGCTCATTAGGTGATAAGTCCGACAGACAAACCAACAGACCACGCTACTGGGTCGGTAGCAATAGGCGGCATCTACTGTATGTACGTAGTACTGCGATGTGGTCTAATAATAACTGTAGCATATCTTCACTCCTAGACAAGTTTCCATGCTTTTATCATCGAACGAAGCAAGGAAATCGTAGCCAGCAGAGTTCGCTTCGCCGCGGTGTGGAATCGCACGCTGAACTATATACTTCCTTAACCTAAGTCCAGTTAGTGCTAAATTAACTTCGCTTTCCTCCGTCCATCAATATGTATTTCTTTCTTCAGCGACGTACACCGTTGCCATAGTAACACCGACGATTACTGCCTATAGTTTGTTTCCGTAATTCTTCCCATTAATCGTCAAATTTCTCGGTTCCTGTTTTAGCATTGTTTGCGAAATAGTTAGTCACCATTAAGTCCATTATGCCGTTTAATGATGCGAAATTGGATTCTGTCCAACGTTATGGAAAAGAAGTAAATTTAAGCGAAGTCGGTCCTTCGTAGCGAAATTCATACCGCTATACGGCCATACAATGTAGTGACACGGTTTCCCGTTATTTTATTATAGAATGATCTGGTCGTGACCTGATGACATCATCGAGCCACGCCCACTCAGACCGTTAACGTTATAACATGGCGTGCCGTGTCAGTCGTGAACGGGCGCTAAATGTCGCCAAAACGGGAAGTACGTTTCTTGTACGGCGCGTACGCCAGGGGAATGATTTTGAATTGATTCTAACGCTAAAATGGAAACTAGACATCCCATAGAGGGATCTTTGGTAGTGAATTTCCGGCGATCTGTAATCATTGCGGAGTTATGGCGGCATGAAGTCGCAATTAGAGCGTCGAAACTTTGGGAGACATTTTTGCGTTTTTTTTGGAAAAACGACCCTTTACGGTTTTGCCGTTTTGATGCAATACCGATGGACAGACAGACAGACGGACAGACAGACACAGGGCCACAGCATATACCGCAGTGGCAAACCGTCGCGCGGGCAAAAACCGTATCTGAAGGTCACTCGAGGTCTACTCATCGGATGTGGCGTTATATACTCGATAGGCGACATTTCACTCCGTAAAAAGTATAAAAACAAAAACTGGCTTCAGTTTCTTTTCGTTTTATAAGCCGCAGCTTTAAAAGCAGCAAATATCAAAATTTTATCGGCAACTTCAGCGCACATGAGCTACATGTATTGTATAGCCATCGCATTTATATCAGTCACCGTCCTGCAGTGATAAATGCAAAAGAAACGGAACAATGGCGTCTTTCTATACGATGTCGTGGAAGTATTGATTGACTGAATGACTGATATGCTCTTGCCAAACGACAAACAATCCGAGTGTTCCTTGTACAGACAAGAGCTCAGCTATCGCAGACAAAAGGCGTCAGGCCGCTGTAAGATTATTCACTATATGCAGCACTGTTATGGTATACTTCAGTTCATAATCTGTAACACAGACGTTAATAAGCGCAAATGTGGGGAAAAGAAGTTTTTAAAAATCTGGCACCAGCAGAATTTGAACTCGGCACTATACTTATTATAATTAGCAAGTCATCACGCTATTCGACCGTAGAATCACTGGCATGCTGCACCTAGTCGGCCGTCACAACGATGCATTACCACTGTTCATTACAGAGCACAACTCGGCAAATAGGGTTGCAACGAAACATCGCATCGGATGCATCAGACCCCAGAAATGTACATTGAAGAAACAAAAATGCATTGCTAAAATGCCACATAGGCATTGCTAATTCGCCGGAAGTTGAGATCAGCGCCTAAAACAGCGACAAAGAGCCACAGGAGGACTGCGAGAAGTTTGCAGGAAGACTTTACAGTCCGATGCCCTGCATCGGACAACATGCTAGGTTAGGTTAGGTTAGTGGTGTTTAACGTCGCTTAACATATCAAAGATGATCAGCGACAACCAATCGATGTTATATTAGGAGGTTAAATTATATATAGTGGAATCTAAAGAATTTAAAGATGTTGCTAATCTAATTACTGTTAGTTGTAGATCTAGCTGTGATACTATTAGTTTATGTTAACATATTAAATTTTTCTATCGAGAGAGGAGATTATAGTATTATGCAAGCGACTATCAGAGAGTATGATGTCTACTGTAGGTTTTAAG
>Ga0209363_1000800_pt1 | contig 13576 bp, 7 predicted proteins | sample WorMetexBAHAMAS3_FD_187385 | JGI IMG/M metagenome (GOLD analysis project Ga0209363, IMG submission 187385) | Marine gutless worms symbiont microbial communities from Max Planck institute for Marine Microbiology, Germany - Inanidrilus exumae... | ecosystem: Host-associated > Annelida > Digestive... | reverse complement strand
GTGATCTGTTAGGACTTGAACACCAATAGATATAAGCTGATTTTTAGGTCGACTCTTCAACGACTTAATAAAGCGTGTCTCAAATGTCCATACGTCCGTCCATCCACAAAGTTTCTTCGATTTCAGATGGCATCTAGGTAGAGGTCAGTGAGTGATGCACGGCGGTATGCAGTATGACCCGATCCAAGGTCAAGGTCACGAGCCCTACAAAGTTGGAAATCCGGCCACTTTCAAAAGCTATCTCCTCCGCCATTTACAATGGGAGCTGGAAACGGACGACGGATTCTTAAACTAGGGCACTATATCTAAATTTGATCCGGCCGGATTTTTGATATTCTGCCTAGTTTCTATGTCACGTGACTTTAAACTTGGCAGATACGTCAGTTGCGAAGATTCGACCGTCAGTCCCATACGGGGCTAATTTGTTTACCATTTTTCCTGGCCGTTGTCTCATTATGTTGGCTACGTACCACCAGTGTTCAACACTGACTGTAATATCTTGTCGCAAAAGACTGCCTTTCAGCATTATGCACTCCCTGTTCGAGGGTGCTGAACGGTCTTCTGTGATCTGAGACACTCGCTGGATTTGCCGGGGTATCAGTAAAGTAGTTTTAGCCAGATGTCGTTCCTTATGCTGCCAGTGACTCGCCAGTATCTCGAGAATCAAATCCAGGTCGCCTGGCTGAGTTGATTGCCTAGTCATTGCATCTGTTACATGATATGTCACTGATTCTGTTTGTTTATAACGAGCAATTGCTATGATATTTTGACCTAAACTGTCGGGTTGTTGCTGTTTGTGTTAATTTATTTGTACGTTTTATACATTAGTGGTGCGTTGCCGTGAAAATTATTGCCGGGCAGATTCAGAGCATCTTTTACTGTCTTCGGGAAGTTTTTCTCACATTTATATTTCAGTCGGTAAACAAAATTTTTTAGGTTTTGGAAGGTCAGAATAACTGACTGTTTTCCTAGTTTTCTGACACTGAAAGACAGTCACACAAGATGACTGGATCTGTCTCAATGTTGTACATATTACTCCGAGCACGGTTTGTTGTTGTCCACTAGGATCATTACGCCTTCTTGAAGTAACATGATGCCATTTTTCAGTAAGTTTCTTACTTTGAAAGGCAGTTCATTGTCATTTTGTTTTAATTGATGTCTTCATGTCGTTTTCCACCATTCAGCCTATGTTCACTGTGCATGGTTTATGCTGAAACAGATTTCTGCCAAGCATGATACACTGTTGTGATTTTTATGTCGGCATGGCGTAGTGGTAACGTCGTTGGTCTCGATCAATAAAGTTAACCTACGCTGAACCCAGTTAGTACTGGGATGGGTGGCCGTGTCCGGGTTCGACTCCCGGAGGCGGCACTTTATTTCGGTATGTAACCAACCATCTAGGGCGACTCAGCCTTCTATCCTCCGTGGGACGGTAAAATTAGTACCAGCCAAAGGGCGGTGATGCTCTGCGGCTGGGGAGTAAAGGCAGGCATGGTGTAATTTGCATGTAAAACTGTGTGATCCATGTCTGAGCGCATTAGAGGTAGTTACGACGATGCGCTATACAAATCGACGTATACTTTACTGGCTGTTTCTGTTGCAGCTGCAAGTTTTATTTTCATTGCAGTTAAATTGAATTTTCTTCTGTTCTAGCGGCACTGTGGTTGTAATAATGTACGTAATAAGATGAAGATCTCAAATCTAGGATCAACGTCTTGAACGTCAGGATGTTAAAGGTGCGCAAAAACCCGGGCCGTTGGCTATATTATGGGTCAACAAAAGACCACATCACAGTCTCATCACCCCTCGCGGCGGAGAATGGATTCATCTTGACCCATGGTTCCTTGGATATACATGAGTCAATCCGCTCAATCAGCCCCCAAACGGCATCTCGATCGGTTCAGCCGTTTTTGCACAGCTCATCCATGTGCCCGACACACACGACATACAGACCAGGCTACGTGCGATATCCGTAGCAGTAGGCCGCATCTATGCACTGCGGTCTAAAAACAGTATACTGCGGTAAAGATGGCGGCTGGTAGGGTGCATAGCCTCCCTTTGACACGTCACTGGTAAGAAGTGTTGCTGAAGACAATACCATTTTGTGACAAGTGGGTAAGGAATTTTTACGAAAGGCTGCATCGCGCATCGCGGCAGATTTTCCACAAGGACTGTTATGTGACACCGACTGCAGCAGTCGCGCTGTCGTGCCGTTATTGACGATTGAGTGATCCATTTTGCTGCATACACCACAGCAGAGACTCAGTGCTTTTCAGTGGGCTAGCAAAGCCCCAAAATTGCCCTTACCAGTGGGTGTTATCGACCTCATCTAATACACGGTTCAATTGGGCCCACGCGAGTCGGCCTTCCCACACCTGCCAACGGCATATCGATCGGTTCAGCTGTTTTTGCACAGCTCAGCCCTGTGCCCAACACACAGACGGACTGCAGACCACGCCACGTGCGACATTTGTAGCAATAGGCCGCATCCATGCGATGCGGCCTAGAAAGTATGTGTAAACTGCAGATATGGCAGGCTGAGCCTATACATACAGACAGTGTACACGGTGGGTGAGTTCGACTGAACGTCAAGATTTATAAGGTGTATGCGTCCGTGCACGACGTCGGCGGCTGCAATATTACAGCGCGTCAGCTGGAAAACAACGCGCCGAAGGAGGAGGAGGAGGCGATGTGGACTGGCGAAATCAATACCTTATTGCAGCCGACATTGAGCGCCACTAGTGCTATACACAACGGCGTCGTCATCATTGAAAATGCCGTCGGATCGGTGACCACGGCCGTTCTGCAGTCGAAGAACCTCATTAATGTACACGTCGCTGTTGCACGTTTCTATAGAAACAGCCATGTTGGGCGCGTGCTTTGGACTAATCATGTACCAGTCGTATATACCGTTTGCACTCATAAACCGTGACCAGTGCTCAGTCGATGAGCTGATTGATAGCTCAGTATATCGAATAATCGATAAGCAATGGTCAGTGTTAATGGCGGACATATAGGATTTTGAAAAGTCTCAAAGTCATTAGGAAGGCGGATTAAGGGTTCTGGGGCCAGCAAGGTTGACGGGTGGAGCTCTGGTAGAGGTTAGGCCTAGAGGCAAAGTTGCCCCGGAAAAGATGTAGTGGGGAAGAGCCACCAAAAGCTTAACAGTTTTGCGTACACATTTTAAATGTCATGTCCTGACCACCAGGCGGCCGCGAAGTCGAGAAACGGGGAGCTGCTACTGGTCCTTTCTGTCCGTGAACCGACAAGTATCATTTATTTATTCATTCATATTCGTTTAATGAGCCGTGACAGAACACACGGCATTCAATGAATAGGCCTATCAAGTTACAGTATAGTTTCACACGTAAGCTTAAGTGTTTATAATAACTATGATTACACGGACAGACACGACGACAGCATAATACCGCGCTAGCATAGCGTCGCGCGGTAAAAACGATGCAAGATAGGGACACAGTTACTGTGGAACGCTAACTATAGTAACCCGAATGCACTCTATCAAATGACGGTATTTTCAGTGACTTTGAGTGGCTCCTATCCCAAACCACTCCATTTTCGATATTTTGTATCGCCTTTCGCATCTTCGTAGTGGGTGGAGATATAGACTTCAAATTTGGTAGGCAAGTTGATCGTAGCAAGTGCTAGTCCAAAGATGACAAACCATCCCTGAAAGCGGCGTGATCAGGAGACGTAAACCATATACAATTTGGTGGGCACCAACCGTATCTCTGGAACGTCGGCTGCAGCCAGAGTCGTCAAATTTTGTAAGCAGGTAGCCTGTATTAAGTCCCAGCATACGGATGACACAACACCCTTAAAAGGTGCGTCATCACGGTCAAGTGACCATTTTTAAATTTTTGGGGCCCCGATGATATCTCTGGAACGGCTATAGGCTACACATCAAAGCCTAGCTTATGAACGTCAAACCACCCCTCAAAAGAGCGTGGTCAGGGTCACATGACCCATTTTACCGCGCGACGCTATGCATATAGTGCGGTATATGCTGTCGTAGTGTCTGTCTGTCAGTCTGTCACAAGCCGACACTGTATCAAAACGGCTAAACACAGGGTCAAGCAAACAACGCCATACGATAGCCCAGGGACTCCAGTTTTCTGTTGCCAAAAATCTAGGCAAAATTCCAACGGGGTCAACACCCAACAGGGGCGCCAAATAGACGTGGTGTAGGTTAGAAGCGGCGATTTTCGACCAGTAGGCCTATCTCGCTAGGCCTATATCTCAGTAACAGTGTAAAATGACATAGTTACTATGGAACGCTAATAGGAACTCGTATGTGCTGTATCGAATTGGTGCTATTTCCAGTGATGTTGAGTGGACCTAACTACTCGAAACCACCCCATCTTCGACATTTTGTATCCCCTTTCATATGATCATATCTTCGTAGTGAGTGGAGTTAGAGAGCCACCTTCAAAATCATTCACTACTGTAACAGCTTTGCAGCAGTTGACAAGCTTTCAACAGACACAGAGCGTCGCGCGGTCCCTCTGCGTTAGCATAGCTTCTTGTTCACGGTGCATTAGGCCATGCACTCCGTGTACCTCGTGGGCGTACCGCGTACAGTCTGCTGCAACTTCTGGATATATCGTCTTTAACTAAGAACGACCAGCCACGAGACTGTCGGCATCCAGTAGGGCTCGTCGAGAGCTGACCGTAGACATGTCGGAAGGCTATGTTCCGATGCGGCGGACATCATCTGTCGATCAGCGGCGCCAGTCCTCAGGACGCGGCGTGACGCGCGGGCGCGCTCACCGCAAGCAAGGATAGACGGGCGTCGGCGGCGCAGATAAGCGCAGAATGACTGACCCAGACAACGGTCATTAGTAGTAGTGCGCCGGATGAGTGTCGGTAATGGCGAGCATTTGCCGTCGGCTGTGTTGAAATGTCCACTTGTGGACTCGACTCGGGCTCGACGACTATGAAAGTAAACGTTTGAACCGACGTTTTTGTTGCGTCGCGCTCAGAAGTCGCCTTTTTGACGGAAAGTTATGCGTTCTCGCGATGGCGGCGAACATGTACCGAGTCGGAGGTGAGGACATCTATTTGAGGCCGAGAGCTGATCAAATTTTCGGCGATACCTTGGTACTGATTTCTTAACAGTACGAATGATGCTTCGTTTCGGACGATTTTGACTGACTTGTGAAACAAAACAGAACTGATTATGTATGCAGTGTTAATTAACGAAATGCGTTTTATGTGACCACTTTATTTACACACTGGCCTTAGATGGGGACTTGGCGTAATGAGAATTGTTTTTGTGACCGAAATGCTAGTTATATACGAGGTTACTTATCGATACGACTGTGCGAATTAACAACAGAATAAAATGTCAAGTGAAAAATATGCGCTAATTAATTATAGATAGTGTTTTGCGACGAACTATGTTTTGTTGCGCAAGGTTATGACGACGTTTGGCACGCGGCGGCCCATTCAGTGATTCTGATACGACGGTAGTACGCGCGGGTGCGATACGTCGATCACCTGCAAAATTTGTGTGTGTGTGTGTGGTCTTTCCCTATCAGATACGAAATGAATGACGTCGATTTAAACCATAACACGGTCTAAACACTAGACATACACAATGCAGTCCCCAGTTTATTTCCAGGGAGTCAACTTCAGGCAGTTAGAAAAAAAGTCACTGAACATAATGCAGTAGCCTATAATTGTTGTTATGTCTAACTGTTGTAACAACCTTAACAAGCAGTCTGATTTTGATCTTATCCCCACCTTGGCTTCTCAAGGAATGTGCATCTGTTCTTGTCCTTAGAGTCACTAACATCGTCAACTGCTCTCTCACCTCTAGTCAGTTTCACCCTATTCTCAAAGAATCTGCCATTTCTCCACTTCTTAAGAAGTCTACCTTAGACAAAGATTAGCCCTTTACCTTAGACAAACATGAGCCCTGTAACTGTTGCAAATTTGTAACTTTTCTGTCATATCTAAAATAATATACCGCGTTGTTAAATCCCGCCTCATTGATCATCCCACTTTCAACAAACTACTTAATCCTCACCAGGCTGCCTACTGTAAACATCATTCCATGGAAACTGCTTTGCTGTATGTTCATGATCATCTCGTCAGTGCAATTAGGATCATAAAAAGTATCATGCCGTTGCCGTCTTGATCTCTGCTGCCTTTGACACTATAGACCACAGCATCTAAATCACTCGCCTCTCATTTTGGTTCGATATCCATGGCTCTGTTCTCTGTTGTTTCAAGTCATACATATCACCTCGCTACTTTCGTGTTAAATGTGATAACAACCTCTCTTCCTTGCATACTTCCTCTTGTGGTGTTTCCTAAGGCTCTGTTCTCAGCCTTCTACTTTTCATCATGTACACTACCCCTCTCAGTACTCTGATCTCTTCCCTCTCCCTTGCCCACCACCTTTATGCAGATGACATTCAGCTCTTTTCTTTCCACCCACTCAACTTTAACTCTTGCATTTCATACCTTCAAACTGTTCTTCATCAGATCTTTTCCTTGATGACTGCTAATCTTCTTACTCTTAACTCCTTTAAGACTGAATTCTTGCTTATTGGACTCAAAAACAACTTTCCGAAATACAAAACGCCTCACTTAACACCTCCCATGCTGCTTGGAATCTCTGCTTCATCTTTGACAAACATCTTACCTTCTCTGACCAAATTACATCTCTCCAAAACCTGTTACTACCATGTGTCAACTTCGCTATATCCAGCCTTACCTCAATTCGTCAGCTGCCTGTACCATTGCTACCTCTATCGTTCACTCCATACTTGATTACTGTAATTCTCTCTGCTATAAACTCCCCTAGTCTCAATTATCCCATCTCCAGCAGATGCAGAACTCTCTGCTCTTACTGTTGTTAAGACTTTTTAAGTCTTGTTATATCACCCCCATCATTCGCTCTCTCCACTGGCTCAGAATCACTGAATGCATCAAATACAAGCTCCTCTCATTTATCTACAAAGTTCTTACAACTACTCAACCTCCTTACCTTCATAACCTTATCTCTGTTCAACGTCCTCGCAGTAGTCACTCTGCGTCTGTCATTACTCTAGTTCGGCCACCGACATTATCCTCTCTGCCTGGAGAAAGAGATAATGCAAGGAACAATGTTAGGTGCATGCAGGAGAAGAAGACCACGCACAGCCATGATGGACAACGTCAATACGTGGACAGGACTTCCTGTGGAAGAGTCAGTCAGAATGACAGAGGACAGATAAATGGAGGAAATTTGTCCATGGTGTGGCCATCCTTCGGATTGTGGTGAATGGCTGAAGAACAACAGAACCATTAAATTGAAATTCATAACATAGCATGTGTTTAGGACGAGTTTTAGGGCCATTGAGGTTCAGTGTCAGAAGAGGAATAAAAGTGAAAGCTTTGGTGTATAAAAATAATGTAATGATAATAATAATAATAATGTTCCTTTATTTGATTGATGACATAATGCGCAAATGAAGATTGCGCCGCAATCTTCAACCAACATCCTCCACGCAGGGCAGCACTAGGCTATATACAGAAGGGTTAAGCTCGGCTAAATTGCTGCCACATTATGGCGCACAACGGTTGATAACTGCACCGGCTTAACCTCGTGAACACTCGCCAGATGGTGCGACCAGCACAAATCGGATAAAGTTGCTTACTGCTCAATTTATCAACCCCGAAAGGATGAAAGGCTGAGTTGGCCTAGTTGGTTGACCTATAAAGGACGGCTTATCCACATATGTGGTCAACCGTCAGCTACAGGTTGAGCGTGGGACGGAAAGTTTACCGGTTAAAGATCGGCATTCTACCTGCTGTGCAACGCAGCATGACAGTTTGGATTTTGGAAACTTTCTTTGGTGCTTTATGTATAACAACATTACAAAATTGTATGGTGCATCGTGCTAACTGCACTTATCCAGTTTTGATCTGTATTATCCTGGATATGCCTGCAAGCTGCAGTTACAGTAAATCTATGGTATTTAGTAACTTGTGAACCTAAGTGTCCTAAATCTAATAAAATGCAATAAAATGTTCAATATTTTGACTTTTTTGACATATTGGCATTTGTTAATGTGTGGTATTGTTGGTCTGATTGTTTAATGGTACAGATTATGTTTACTTTGAAACATCGTCTACAACTCCGTATCAGATCCGACGTATTGAGGAACTTTGTAAGGTTGGCATTGTGCACATTCAGTTTGTTTGATACTTATGTGAGCTGTGTTTAGTTTTTTATTTGTAGTTTGGGAAATGAGCATCATGACTGTATATGGCTTTCTGTGGGCTGTGGGCTGAAGGCTTAGCATACTGCTTATGCACGCTGCACCACTGGCTTAGTCGCCCATTAATGCAGGCACTTGATTGCCGCATAATGTGTTGTGTTACTATTAGTTTATGTCAGTCAGTAGCCACTGTAACAAAGATTGAACTATGTGACTGGTTACAAGTCATGACTCTTGTAAGGAACACTATTGCAAGTGTCTTGACCTTTACCTTTTCTTCGACGACTACTGTTTTAGACACAAGGTGGAAATGTGGAGGCAAAAGTCATGTGCTTCTATCGACGACGCGATATCTCCAGTTCGTTAATTCTCCTTGCAGATAAACATCAGAGTAAGACCTGCATGTGTTTTTGATTCACTCGTGTGTAGTTAGTGCTGTACTGTTGTTGACTGAGCTGTATAAACTGTGTGCACATTGTTATAGTTGTCTTTGTTTATTAACTATTGATATGCTGAGATTTGAAATATAAAGCTAGGCATGTTGATGATACAAAAACTTGTGTACCTATACTGTCAAACTTCTTAAACGTCTGCCATTTTCTGCTGATATGTCAGTGGTTGGTTGATTGAGGTTTAACTGTTTGTCAGTTACATCAGTGCAATATGTCGATGGCAAGCTCTCAGCAGTCACAATATACTGGTATAGTTCATTACAAGATTGAAATTTTGCAAGAAATCAGTACAAAACAATGACACGAAGTCGATATCGTGTGGATCCACACACTTTAGCATACAGCAGTAAACTGAACTTTGACCTCATCTGGCACTGTCTTTAGCTACCGTAGTTCATGCTAGCTTAGTTGCTGCTAGCAGACGGGCTGTCTAATGATAGTGTGTGACCTCACCGTTGCGGAGAATATGAGAAGGGAAAGCAAAAGAAAAAAGAGAGAAGGGAAAGGAAAATATGCAACACAATAAGCCTCTGGTTGGGTCTAGGGCCAAAGCCCTAAGCAGAACAATAAAACAACAAAAGACAAAATGCTAATATGTCTGTGTACATATACACACTATAGATGCTATAGAATGATATGCTTACTTATATTGAAAATGTTATGATCGTCATGATTATCTCAGTTTATCTGTCCCATAGCTATAGCATATAGCATGGGACAGATTACAAAAACCAGTTTGCGTCTGTTTGTGTGTCTGTCTGCACGCACTCGCTCGCATTTCTTGATGGATTTTTACCAAAATTGGCACAGACGTAAAACCGCAAAAGTAAGAACGAATTCATTGGAGTAAACATCGCACCACCCCTTCCCCCATTTTGCCCCCAATAATCACCCATTTTAGGTGAAGAGGTCTTCAAAATACATGCAAATATTAACAACCCTACAGCTGCATTAAATGTAAGCAAATCGCCGAAATTCCCGCGTCTTACAAGAAATCGTGGTCGAGGAACACGATGGTGACGGAAGTGGAAATAATTATGGCCGTTTCTGGCATGAAATAATATGCAATATAACCCTTATTATATATTATAGGAACTGTTTGGTCGTTGTGGATTTGCTATGGGGCAGATGCCACGTTCCACAGAAAGTATTTCTAGTTTAATAACAATTTTTGTATATAATCTGTATTAGTTAATAATGCTTTGTAGTGCGTTACTTGTTTTAACACAGATATTATTATGAAAACGTTTGTAGGCAGCCTTGAGGAAGACTATGAGGAAGGTGTAAAGCCCGTTAGGGAGGAGCTTTCGGAGAAGCAGCAGCATCAGTTGAAGCACAGAGAACTGTTTCTCTCCCGTCAAGTGGAAACACTCCCTGCTACTCACATCCGCGGAAAGTGTGCCGTCACTTTGCTGAACGAGACGGAATCTCTGCTCTCATATCTAAACAGAGATGTGAGTATGAAATGATGTATCGGACGTGCAGCTGTAGTTGACTATTAGCTTGTTGTGGTTTTTGATGTTCCATTTGTTCAATTTCCATATATATCTTACTTTGTAACCATAGCAAAGGTCCGAATCAGCTGTGCTTCAGTGATAAGGTGAGGAGCTGTCATCCAAGCAGATTGCTTCTTGCTTGAACTGCAAATCGTGCAGTATTAGACAGGAATGTCTGAGCCTCGCACAGCCGAATGTACAGTGTTGAAAGTTATAAGAATTTGTTGTGGTTTTACTGAAGCTATGTTTTTGGCATTGATAAACATCACAGTAATATACTGTGGTGTTGATGGAGATGTCTGATATATGAAGAATACGGCATCGTACGGAATATCTGGTTTTATTTTTATGTACTTTCTGGCTTTGCTGTTGACATCCTTTCTCATATTAATACTGTGCTGTATTGTCATACATACATTCTGTAGGATGCATTTTTCTATTCTTTGGTCTACGATCCTCAGCAGAAAACCTTGTTGGCCGACAAGGGGGAAATACGTGTTGGACCACGGTATCAGGCAGAACCATTGCCAATGCTTGCTCCAGGTGATCATTTAAACTAACCAACTTTTAACTGTTGTATTCTCCGGTGGATTTAGCTGTTAAATTGTTTTGTTGCTTTCATATTACCTGGTCTGATGGAAACATCAGATAATTTTTGTGAGTCACTGTTTCATGTTTTTCTGAATATTGAAGTGACAAAAGCGTCACGTTACTGTGATCAAGATTCTAGACAAAATTTCTAGCTTTGCACAAGTGTGTTTTTATGTTTTGTAAATATAGTTTTTTATACCTTACAGAGGACGGTGAACATTGTTAACATGTAACACTAGCATATCATTGCGTGTTAACAATGTTTATAGTATAGGCCAATGCTGTGGTCATTTGTATGTTTGGCATATCTGGTCACTGTCATTTCAAGACTAAGCTGTCATGTATTTTGGTGATTTCTGTTGAGCACATGAAACTACTCGTACATATATAGAAAGCTATCATAACATGCAACGGTCCATACTGTCATTGTCTGTGTTTATCACTAGCATGTAGTGTGAAATGTTTCGAGTTCAGGTGAGCCAGATGGCCGTAATCTGGCTGATCTGGAGGTGCTGACGTGGGATCCAACCAGGATGCCAGATGATGAACAAATTGATAGTTTCCTCATTATGACAAGGTTGGCAGTTCTGCCTTTGCTATCTTTATTGTGTTATGCTGCAAGTTACCTTCAGTGCTGGCCCTGCATGAGGCCGGGGTACTCCTTTCCTCCCTTTTTTCCTCCCTTGTCTGTCCACTTCCTCATCTTTTGCTTTTTTTACTTTTTCCTCGTTTCCTTTTCGCATTTGCATTACCTGTTTTCTTCTTTTGTCCATCCCTTCCCTTTTTACCAGAATCTTCCCAGTCCGTTTCCAGGCCGGAGGTCGTAGGAGGTGACGAACCTGGATTTAGTTTGTATTTGGTTTAGTTTAGTCTTGCAGTGCGATAATTGTCTGTCCCTGTTGTAGGCGCTAGCATGATAATTTAAATGAGCCTCTCGATCCCTTTCTGTTTTGGGTGGCTGCTGAACAAAACGGCAGCCAGGGTTGAGGTTAATATATCGCTGGTTTTCCTTCACTGGGTAGGGATAGCTCTCCACCCCTGATCTTTTGTTTCTGATATACCCATATTTGTGCTGAAAGGGGACGTTAAATTCCAACTAACTAACTAACTAAGCTTCAGTGCTGTTCCGTTCAGTGCTTTGACACTGTTGGTTGGACAAAAGAAGAGCATCTGGCCTGTGTGGAAGGATGTTTAGGGGGATGACCCATGCTTTCACCTGGAAAAATAGCCGTTAGACCGATGTATGTGTGATTGTGTGTATTTGTTGTGAAATTCAAGAGCACGCTTTATGCATAACATTTGCGGTTTTCATGTGAAGGTCAATAGGGACATTTGCTCGTGCTTTGGACTGCACAAGTACCATTCGTCAGCCGAGTCTGCACATGAGTGCAGCAGCCGCATCACGTGACATCACATTGGTATAACATGCTCTCAAATTCTGGCTGTTTGATTATTTGTGTGTCAACTTTGTTCCTTCTTCGTGTTAATGTTGTTGTGTTTTTACGTGCTTGTTTTGATGCAGTATGTCAAAATATTTTCTGCTGTGCAGCATGAGAATTATTTATTCAGTGATTGGATTTTATACCAAACTTTGGTCGGAATGTTTGTGGGCATATCTCAGTCACAATCGCCCTACATACTGTGGGTTTATGACCCTTTCTTTGTCAAAATTTTAACAGATTGGTACTGTCCATTGACCACATTCTCATTTTAAAAGTTTTCTTTCCGATCGTCACCAAATTTGGTTTAAATATTTTGCAAGCAAGATATCTTTGTCAACCAGGTTTGGTAACCAGCCAGATCTCAGCATGCACTCTGGTACCACAGTTTGTCTTCACTGGCCGTGAACTTGTGTGAGTTGGAATTTAATATGGAAAGACTTCATGTCTCGTGCTATGTTACACTTGCCAATTGATAATACATATTTCATGTTCTTTTCAGTCAGTGCAAAATTAACAGCCCTGGTAGGTTTTAACATTGTACACAGACTAGTTCCTCTTTCTAATCTACACAGAAAGTCAAAATTAACTTAGGTAATAGTGGTCCCGGTTTGAGTATGTGGGAAAGAGCAGGCACGTTTGCATGCAGTTTCACTTCCTGACTTGGCTCTGGCACTTGTCAGAGTGGGCAGGCAGCAAATGTAAGCCCTTGTGACTTTATCTTCGTCAGGCTTGCCTGGCAATGCTTTTTGTGTGTTTTTCTGTCTGTTGACATTGTTGTTGATGCTGTTTGTAGGGGATCAGGAATTCCAGCTTGTAAAGTTCCTTTAGCAAGACTAACTTTCCGGAGACCTGGCTAATCCATGAGGACCATGAAAAATTGACCATTTAGACATAAGTATATTAGTGAACAGCAGTAGTAGGATGCCTTTATGGTAGGTGCTTGGTGTTTAATTATTATGTAGATAGTAATTGTTGTGTTTATGCTGTTAGTTTCACGCAATGGATGTGCTACACGATGAAGGCTACAACTTGTCGTCAGCAATACGCAGTCTTGTGCCGCCAACAGGTCCTCTCTTGTGTCGAGATGAGATGGAAGAATGGTCAGCTGCTGAAGCGAATCTCTTCGAGGAGGCTCTTGACAAATATGGAAAGGACTTTACAGAAATACGGCAAGACTTTGTAAGATTTTTTGCTGCTTCTATTAAATTTTAGTATGTAGTGATGTCAGTTGCTGACCTGCTCTCGTGGCCGAGTGGCTAACGCACTCGGCCGCCATGTGCAGTAGAGCGTGACGCGCTCAGTGACCGGGGTTCGACTCGGCCCGGGCGCGTCCGTCTACCAAAGAATTATTTCTAATAATTCCT
>Ga0209363_1000799_pt1 | contig 13585 bp, 11 predicted proteins | sample WorMetexBAHAMAS3_FD_187385 | JGI IMG/M metagenome (GOLD analysis project Ga0209363, IMG submission 187385) | Marine gutless worms symbiont microbial communities from Max Planck institute for Marine Microbiology, Germany - Inanidrilus exumae... | ecosystem: Host-associated > Annelida > Digestive... | reverse complement strand
TACTGTTAAGTAGACGACATGATAGTTAGCAAGTAAACAGTAAGCCTGAAGCCTCCGTGTAATGGCGCCATATAAAATGTGATTATGTTTATGATTATGATTATGCTACAGATTATTAGACATTTTCACCTTTCACTAGATGAAGTGTTAACTCGTGAAATGACATTATTCTGTTTAAAATCTAAAGGTTCCCGGGTTAGGGTATCTTGTTATGCAAACCAGCAGACGAAGAAGGAAGTGTGTGAATGGCTTCGAAATATTTTAACTTTGTCTATGTTGACAGATTCGTGAAGTTCAGTTGTTGGAGGTTCGTAGAACGAGGTAGTAACGTCGTTCAACTCTGGAAAGGTTCGTCAGTATAAAAATAATTTGAAAACTAGAAAACGTAGGCGGTCGTATCAACATGCAGACCCACGCCGGCAACGGCCGTAGCAGCACGCGTCGCTAGCAACCTTCGACCGTGACGGTTTTCGTAAGCGTGTGACCTTGACCTTTGACCTTTTGATCTCTTTGTCAATGCATGCCGAGCGACTGCTATATAGAGTATATGTGTACCAAGTTTGGTGTTGATAGCTGAAGCTGTTTTCCTTTTAGAGCGCGGACAAACAAACAGACAGACGCGACTGAACGCCCTACCCACGCCGGCGGCTATACAGCCGGCGTGGGTAATAATCTACTCCACGAAGAACTTACAGCGTAAACCAAACTATCCTGTCTCTGGCTGTCTGTCTCTCTTACTCTCTTTTCTCTCTCTAACCGACTGTCTGACTGACTAACTGGTGTATTCAGTATAATTACAAGTGTCTCCGTCGTCCTAATAGATATATATGGTGAGAGTGACATAATTTCTTTATTCCTATAAATCTCAGCTATTCTGTCCGCCGTGATCTAGGACAAGGGAATGTAAACATCTTGCCGCGTATCCACTGATATCGCCGATTTAGTGCTAGCAATAAGCTTTTCTTAGATTAACTTATTTACCTACAGATTAAATTTAATTTAAATAACGTGACAAATCTTCACCAGTTAACTTCGCACAATACGACATTATGCCGTACAACATGGAGATCGTAACGTGACCATAGATTACTGCGACGTCGCTTCACGCTGTCTATAATCGGACGGAAATGTACATTGGCCACGTCGCGTGCTGCCCCTAATGACTTTAATGAGTCGCGTTGAGTATGCGCCGCGTGCCCTATTAAGGTTAGAAAAAAAGATAGGATAGACAAACGGACAGACGGACGGACGGACAGACGCCAGACTGTTGCATTACGCTTATCTCTAGACCCGGCCAGCGTAATAATTGTGTCAGCTCGTGAAACAGCTGCAAATTTTTGTACTTTAAGTCTTTTAAAGATATTTCAACGCATGTCATAGCCTATACTTTCAGTGCTTAGATATTGTTATTTCAGTGACGGTAAGAGCACCCGGCCTGTAAAACGTGTAGCAATGAGCAATTACCCCAAAAAATTCTCTTTCAAAGCAAACGTAGGAGCAGGCTAACCATTACGACGGTGTGTAGCAGTAGTAATAGTAGATTCTTTATTGATAATACTCTGACAAACGCTAAGTTTATTACAATTTAGAGTAAAATATATACGTATACGTGTATAGTAAAATAACTACGCGATAAAACACGGCAATAAGGGGACAACAAACTGAACAACTGAGTGTAGGGCTCTTTAGACGCGTTAATGTCCGTGTAAAGCCTGCGATGAATAACATTTTTACGTAGATATTCGAACTGTAGTTCAGGTAAAGGGAGTCCATGACCACGGGAACGGAGGTTATAGCCAGTTTGTTTAGGCGGAGGAAGAAGTTGACACACGGACATGCTGAAGATTGTGTAGGGTGGATCTGAAAAGAGTTTCATCGTTTTATCGTGTATAATATGTGTCTATTTCAGCTGATCCAACTGCGACGAACGATGATGAATTTTGCATTAAAAGTTCGCTACAACGAGACGTTTGGCCGTGGACAGGTTTGATCATGATCTACCTCTAGCGGCGCATCAGCGAAGTTACTCTACGTCGGGCCCGGTGAGTTCTGGGATGGATGACCGTCTTAGGGCGGGCAAACCACCTCGATATGTAACCAGCCACCCAGGCTAACTCAGCCCCCTACCCTCAGCCGGACGGTAAATGAGTACCGGCTGAAGTGCGGTAATGCTGTGCGGCTGGGGATCAAAGGCAGGACAGCACATTTCATTCATTGATAAATGTGTGGGTGCAGGTAAATCTCTGTGATCACTCGTTAACACGTGCCATTCCTGAGTGTCTTAAAGATGAGTCATATTCTGTATAAAGCGCTATAATATTCAGTTCAGCGGCAATGTGTTTAGATGTTTTGTTCTCAGCAAGTTTACTCAAAAATGTGGATTAAATTTTTTCATGAAATTCGGTGAAGCGATAAGCGATATTCTGTGTTCTTACTGGGCTAGGTTGTTAGACAGATAGCCCGTACTGTAGACTACTAAGTTAACAACACTTGCGACGATCGGCATACTTTGGCGAAAAAAGCAGAAAATCGGCAAGGTTCAGAGTTCAAGATGGAATATCGTTATTTTCGGAGTTAACCGAATTCCGTTATACCGCAGAGTAGGATGAGTCGCGGGTAGCCTGTCTGCCGGAAGCCAGCTCGACCCATTCAGACATTTTGACAGAACAGCTGTTTGTTACAGACAGACATCGGGCCAGAGCATATACCGCGCTATGCATATTCGTTGCATATGCGTGGCGCGGTAAAAAAGGTATGCCGGCTGTTGTATGTAAGTGTGTATGTGTTTGGTTGTGTGTGATTGTTTAGTCCAACGAAGAAGTCACTGGAGCTTCTGTCCGTTTAGCGGCGGTTTCGACGTGAGAGTGTTTGCAAAAGGAAAACGAAAAGTACTACGATTTTAATATTATATCCGTTGTCGTGGCAGTTCGCAAGTTGTTTCAGAATACAGTGTTTATTTTTGTATATACACTACTTACGAACTGCCACTGGATAAATAATATAATATAATATAATACGAGAAAGCGGGGCAAAGCCTAACGTGTAGCCCTCCCGGCATGCGCAAACGCGACTGTGCATTTTTGACTTACGTACAGACTAGATGTGCTACTGCCACCTAACGAATGACCTTTAAAAACCATCGCACAGCGTATTTTATCCTACGTGTACTTATCAAATATGCAAATGAGCCACAAGATGCCAGGGGTTACTGAGCCAAAGTTCATTAAATTTTTATCAGACTTAGAGGAATCATCATCGATGTTAACATATCAATCTGCGTTGCGATATTCCCATCCGTTGTTGAATGTCAGTGGACAGAGTGAAGACGGGATGTGTCAATTTTCGCCAACATGCTCCACAAATCCGTTACCATACCAACGTCCCTTGAGCAGGCCGTCGCAATACGAATCTATTATTATAAAGCTGACTTGCCCTTCTACATTTGCTGAAAGTTTGGCAAAGATCGATTCGGGCACTCTGTTGAAAACATGGGAAACGTGCGTATTTTGGCCACGCGTGCACCCACCTACCCTTGCAAGTGAGCAATAATATCTCAGGGGTTACTGGACCAAAGTCCATAAAATGTTTACAAGATGTAGAGAAATCATCGACGATATTATGCAACAATCGGAGTTGCGATATTTTTATCCGTTATAGGATGCCAGCACAAATAATAATGGCAGAGTTGTATGCCAACTTGTCGCCATCTCGTGCCACAAAATTAGTTGCCGTGGAAACGTCCATTGATCAAAGTTCACCAGATTTGTAGCCGTAGTATTTTTTCATCGACAGTGTTAACGGAACAATCCACATTGTGATCCGTCCAATCGTTGTCGAATGATGGGCGACATTTAAAAAAAATGAAAGTAACTTGGGTAAAACTTAAGTCCGTGAGTAATGTGTTTTTCTAAGGCGCCGCATATTAAAAGTCACAGAGCGCCGTGTTCATGCTTCCCGAAAAAGGTGACCCTTCAGCTGTCGTCTGAACAGTCTTTATAGGTGATGTCTCGATTGGATAGCAGAAGTTCCACAGGCGAGGTCCAGCAGCTGCAAAAGATCTGTCGCCGTAACTGCTGAGTGTTCGCGGCACCACGCAAATCAGAACGTTAAGCCCGGTCCACACTAGCAACAATGTCGAACGTTGCTTCGACATTGTTGCTGGTGTGGACCGGGCTTTAGCTGACTGCAGACGGCACCTAGTGCCGTCGAACACGGGGCAGTAATCCTGTGCCAAGTAGAGGTGCCTGCCTGGATAGTACTGGCGAACCAGACATGCCATTTTGAACTTGATACGTTCTCAGATGGGTAGCCTGTGGAGTTCGCGTAGTACCGGCGTGATGTGATCGCGACGTCGCTTGTCAGTGATCAGTCGTACAGTGGCGTTCTACACAGACTGCAGCTTGCGCAGTAGAGTGTCCGGCAACCGTAGAACAGCGAATTACAATAGTCCAACCGACATGATATAAACGCCGCAGCTACGGTTCCTGCAGCTTCTGCCGTCATCGACAGGACGAGCGGGCCTAGTTGTGGAAGTTGATAGCACCCGGCCGGTCCGACAGAGCGCTGTGACGTGCGCCGATAATGTCAGCCGACTGGCGAGGATAACTTCGAGGTCGCGCGCGCTCTCGACGACCGGGACGGTGGTCGACAACACCTGGATGTCGTTGATGTCAACGTGCTTCAGATGCTGGCAAGAGCCAACCCACATGACCTGTGTTTTGGTCGGGTTTAACCTCAGTTTGCTGGCTCTCATCCACTCATTGACGTCAGGGACGCAGACAGTGAACGGCGACCCGTACATCGCTGACTGGCACGCTGATGTAAACTTGGCTGTCGTCGGCATACTGGTGGATGTGCAGACCATGACGCAAGATCAACTGTTCAAGCTTAGCAGTGTACAGAAGGAACAGCAGCGGCCCCAGTATGGAACCTTGCGGAACTCCAAACAGAAGTGCGTGCTTGCTGGATAGCTGACCGTTGAATGAGACTTGTTGCAAGAATGACTGAATCCACCCTAGTGAACTCGCTGTAGTAGAACATCGTGGTCGAACGCCGCCGACAGGTCAACAAGGCCACGCAAAGTGACCTGGCATCTGTCGGTATGTCTGACCAGACACGTAGGATGGCCGTTTCAGTAGAATGCCTCTTCCGGTAGGCTGACTAATAACGCGGCAAAATGTCGTTGGCGACTAGTTATTCGTTCAACTGACTGGCCACAGCTCGATGGGTCACCGTTGTAACGAACGTCAGGTTTGACAGCGGACGATAATTCGCCACGTCAGCAACGTCCAAGCCCGGCTTGTGTGTGTGATGGGTCATGACCATAGCTCGCCTGAGATTGAAAGTCAAGGTCATCGGTCAAGGTCAAAGGTCAATGTCCAGCGCGTGTGGTGTGGTAACGCAGTAACGCGGTCAGTGTGGCATCCATTTTCGACCAAGGGCAGTAAGTTTTTGTAATTTAATTCATAGATGTAAAAAACATTCAAATAAAAATAAAAAACGTTAAAAACGTAAAAAATGTGACAAAAATAAAAACTTTGTAAACGTTGAAAAAATAAAAAACGTTACCTATACTAGCCTGTGTTTAACCCCTATTGTTTAAGGCCTAGCAGAACTGCATCGAACTACACAACAAAATTTTGCAGCTTTTTTTCTTTTTCGTCAACATTCAGAAAACCAAAAAATGTATGTTGAATGCAGTACTTCAGTATTTGCAGCCCACTGAATTCAGCACTCCAGTAACTTACGGGAAAAATGAAAAATGTATTATGTTATTAAACAGTATTATTTCGTTGCCGTTCTTTCGCTTACTTACACGCCTATTTTGCCAACATTTTTTAAAAATAAAAAAACGTTGACAAAATAAAAAACGTTAAAAAACGTAAGAAACGTTACCAAAATAAAAAACGTCAAAAACGTTTTTTTACATCTATGGTTTAATTTAGTCCGTCCGTCTTACAGTCGCACTGTCTGCCGATGACAACAGTATATACCTGATGTCAAATAAAACACGATTTTCTTCGACATTGCTGTAGGGCTACAACATCACTTTTTATCTGCTTTGTTCACCTTGCAATGGTGGTATTTAAGTGCCATACAGTTGTCCGTCCGTCCATCTATCCAAAAAGTTTATTTCAGGCAGCGTGCAGTTGCGATAAATTTTTATTCTAAACCCTGAAGTAGGTGAAATAACGTCAAAGATCACTAGCGGTCATTGACAAAGTGCGATTCGATATGCCATATATTAGGCCTACTTCCTAATATCTATACATGTGTGTGTAATAACTATAACAATAATGATAAAGCGCGCATTTATATATTCATCTTTATTCACCTTGAAATAGTAGAGAGAGAAAAGGAAAAAATAAATAAAGCAAAATAAATGAAGAAAAACTTAACTATACAAATAACACAAATAATGTATTATCTAAATTTATACAGCGCAACGGCTACATTGATGAATCCTCCTTCCTTCCTTCCATTGGACAGCATCTGAGCTGCGAGATTGTCTGCATGGAGGTTAAGAAGGAAAATAATCAGAATTTTTGTGCTGTACTGCTGTGTACGACAGTTGTGCACAATGATACGTACACACATGTGAACAATTCTTAAATTTGCATTTTGGTTTAGGTTTAGATTCTGTTTTTTGTGTGTGTTTGGTTAGATTTAACATTTTGAGTGTTTTTCTTTGTTAGCTCAGATAATTTTATTTGCGTGTTGTGTTTGGCTTAGTTTCTTCAGTATCAAGCCAAGATTAGGCTGCAGGAGTATCAAGATTGGGCTGCAGGGATGAACGTCTGCAAAATGACCCATTCTATGTCGAGTGGGACTTAAAACCTTATAACTCAGTAAATAATCAATCCATCTATGGGCGCCGTTGGGGACTTGGTCCCCTAATTCGCCTTCCCCTTCCAGAATCCCAGATCCGCCACTGCACTGCTGCTCTGCTGCTGATGATGATGATGATGATGCTATGAGACTGCTGAGTGGGGACAGTGTTGACAGCGTGCGTGTAGGCGGCAGTGGCGACCCTCGCGACTCGAGAGCGAGTGTATACTCGGCGAGGGCATCACCGTTCAGTTTCCGGACGCTCGCTGTACCGTTCTCGACCAGACGCTTGCTGGTATGTAACTGTATGTAATTATCTATTGTTGGGCCGCATCGCAAGCATAGCATAGATGCGGTCTGTTGCTACAGATGTCGCATGTAGCGTGGTCTGTGTGTCTGGCTGTGTGTTGGGCAACACATGGCTGAACCGATCGAGATGCCGTTTGGGGCGGGGACTAACTCGCGTTGGCCCAGGGAACCATATATTAGATGCGAGATCCCCAGCGGAAAGGAGCAACCTTGGATTTTTTGGCCAATTGAAAGCATTGGGAGTCTCTGCTGCGGTGTACGCAGCAAAAGGGATAATTTAGTTGTCAATAACGGCATGACAGCGGGATTGCTGCAGCCGACTGCGTGTGTGTTTCCACTTCTCGTCGGAAGGTGATGAGTGACGTTGGAGCTCGAACGGATGGTGGCAAACTGTTTCACTTCCGTGAAGAAGCGACAGGGAATGCCCGGTCGCCCAAGGACCACGATTTAAATGGGATTCGGCGAAATGGGGCATAACCGTTTAAATAGTTCCAGCACTGGTAACGAGAGTGTGCCTATTTCAGTGTGACGTGGCAAGGTATGTCTAGTCTGTCTGTCCTAGCGGAAAAGATAATGTTTCGGTCTGGCATCTGTCCGTCCACCCTTCTGTCCCGTCATTTTCTAACGTTAATAGGGCGCGCGGTGTCTTTCTAACCTTATTAAGGCACGCGGCACCGCCGGCACATACTCAACGTTGCTCACAGGGGACAGCAAGCGACGCGGCCAGCGTACATTTCCGTCCGAGTATTGGGAAAGTAAAGTATACGTCGAGATTTTTTACGCATTTTTACGCAAACCGTCTCAAATGCGCTCAGACATGGATCACACAGTTTTACCTGCAAATTACACCATGCCTGCCTTAACTCCCCAGTCGCAGAACATTACCGACCTTTGGCTGGTACTCATTTTACCGTCCCATGGAGGGTAGTAGGCTGAGTCGACCTGGGTGATTGGTTACATACCGAAATAAAGTACCGCCCCGGGAGTCGAACCCGGACGGTCACCCATCCCAGTACTAACCGGGCTCAGCGTAGGTTAACTTCGTTGATCTAGACCAACGACGCTACCACTACGCCACGGATATACTTGTCAGTTAATGTTTTTGTCGACTGGTTGTTTGGTAGAGGGCGCGGTGCACTGCTGGGGAGGATGGACAGAAAACGATTACATGTTTGCAGTCATCGGTCGGCTTGACACCGATCCACAATACACACTGGTCAGTCAACGTCACGCACCTGTTTTGCGCTGAGTTCTTTTTGAAGTTACGGTCGTGAAGTATCCCGGAAACTTGAGAACGTTTCTGTTTCGTGCAGTATTAACAGGCACTTTTTAAGCATTGTTCTTAATATAACAGCCGTTATTGATCACTGAGAATAATTCGCCGAAGGGTAATGAAGAGAAATGATTTAGTGTTGTTCGGCCACCAACATCATCTTCACCAAGAATAACTGATCACTGCTTTCGGTATGCCTCACTTGTCTCTGGAATCAACTCCCTGTGTCTCTTCGTCAACCTCATACCAGTTTCTCTATTCTTGACTCACCAATTCGTGCGCTTATTGGTTATTTTTCTGTTTGTGGTCCCGTGTGTTGTTTTAAACTAGGTACATGTCAGCTTTTTTGGCGCACGCTAAAGATTTCGTATCCTGTCGTATCGTAGCGGGTATGATTCAGGTGACGATGCGGTGCTTTGCAGCGGTTGCCGAAGGACGTCGACTCGTTGCGCGAATTCCCGGCCAAGTTGTACAACGCACCTGTTACACCGCTGAGACGCCTCGACGAACGTTCGCTAGACGGCGTTGTCATCAACAGCATGCATCTGCTGCGCACCGGTTAGTAGGCCTATGTCAGTGGCGGACTGACGAACCTAGGGACCTGAGGCCGAAGCACCAATCTTTATAGGAAAAAATTAGAATATACTGATGAATTGAGACACTTTTTCGTGTGTTTTTGTGGTTGGTATAATACATGTGTGCATTTTTAAACATGACCACTTCGGCTGTTTGAAATCTATCTAACTCCAGTACCTCGGGAAATGTAGCTTGTATCGTCTACGAGACTACGACAATGTTTATTCACCGACTGCAACCCTTTCCAAATGTTATTTTTGTACCATTGCCACCCGACAGTGTCGGCGAAGACTTATTTTTTGGACTGTCCATCCGCCGCGTTCGTCCGTTCGTCTATTCGTCCGTTCGTTCGTTCATTCGAACAGATTTTGTTACCGCGATATCTTATGAACGGCTCGAGAAATCTCGATTAAACTTACAATGAGTATTCATTAGTCCATACTGATGATCTGATTAGATTCTGGAGGTCAAGGGTCAAAGGTCAAGGTCACAGAAGGCCGTCGAGTTGGCGAAGACATCCACGTCGACGCTCGTCGAAGTTCATCTTCTAGTTCGTGGAGTTATGAAGCAGTTGACAAGATTTCAACTGACATAGTGCGTCGCGCGGTCCCTCTGCGATAGCTGAGCTTGTTGGCTGAAGTCAGACGACGGTAAACTGTGTATATTGGCAGATGCCGGCGTTTGTTACGACGAGAGCGAGTCTTGTATGCAGTTCGCTAACGACGGAAAATGCATCAACTCTGCACTGCACAAAATCGCCAACTACTGCAAGAAGGCCTGCGGACTCTGCGGTACGTCGCCATCTCATCGTGGTCGACACAAATCTGTGCAGTTCTAGTAAATCTTCGTGCAGTTCTAGGCAAAAATACAGGGTGGGCCAAAAAAAGTGAAACCCATTTTTCACTCTTGTGGTGTTAATAAATAATAACAATGAATATGTGAGAAAACAGTGGTGTTATCGGTATTTTAAGGCATTCGTGAGTAATAGTATATAATCAAGTTTTTTATTGTTATAGTATTAAATATTTTATGGTACATTAGCAGAAACCGGGATGACTCATTGTCTGTCGTCTGCTACAATGTGTAAAATGCGTTCACTTTAAAAATCATCACTGTTATTGAAAAAGATGTTAAAAGCCTCTTCTAGACCACTATTTAACAGTATATTTCTTAACACCAACGCGTTTTCCATTGTCAAGTTGAATTAGAATTTTATTGTCTTTACTTGTGGTACCAGTAACTCAGCTTGACATCAAGTGTGACGCCGTACGTAGAATATTTAACCGATAGGATATTTAATAATAGTCTTAAATATTATGTGCCTGTGTGATACTACTTGTGTTACACTCAACTCTGACAGAACAAGCTTTATTGGCATATGTTGTATGACAGTTTGCTGAGAAACAGTAAACAGTATGAGATTCAGTTTTTTGGCCCGCCTTGTTTATGCATTTCTAATATTAAAATTGCCGAAGTACAGTTCAAACCTTAATAGACCCCGCGGCGCATACTCAACGTGACGGCTTGTATGTAGATTATTGGGCTCACGCTATGTAGACATACTGTATCGATTAGGGTTCAGTAGGTTTAGTAAGTAAGGTCAATAGGGTGAATAGGGTTAGGATTAGGGTTCTGGTCAAGTTTTACGGTTATGGTTAAGGTTTAATTATTGTTTGGTTGAAAGTGCGCCCAATAATCTACATGTGTCTACAACCTGACTAACCATGGGGCAATACGTGACGCGACCAGCGTACATTTTCGTCCGAGAATTAGGGGGTGGGACACGGTTTACATGCAGTAATATTGGCGTAAGTTTGTAGCTAGTTCATCCACACTGCAGAGACACAGACAGACCGTCAGGGCCACAGCATAAATCTCGCTAGCGTAGCGTCGCGCGGTAAAAATTTTTAAATCCACTGTACGTTGTTGGAACGGTACGCGGTCGTGTTTCGCGGCAGTGCGTCACATCGGTAGCGAAAGTAGTGTCCAGTTGTTTGACTGGCCGTGTAGTGGACGGGTGTGGGCCGTAGGACACAAGGCCGACCTCGTGCCGTCGGTCCATCCCGAGTGCTACTTCCCGGCGGACCAGCGCGGCAGGTGGCTGCTGTTCGACAGCGAGCGCCACGAGGAGGTGGTCGTCGACCCCGGTCACGTGACCTTCTCCCAGCTCGGCAGCTTCATCTGCAAGAGCAAGCACTGGCGCAAGGACCAGTACAAGACGCTGTCCGTCTACGCCAACGGATGGTCGGTGCCCGTTTCTATCCGCAACGAAGCCTATTCATCATCATATCATCATCTGCGTCCTCTTCTGCATCTTTGCATCATAAAAACATCTGTACTATTAAGTTGTCAAGTGTTGTAACACTGGGTGGAGCTTACAACGGAGGCGGGGCTTCTTCTTTAGGTCAGCAGGGTCACGTGATTTGCTGCAATGGCGGCTGCCTAGCGCCTACCACCCACTGCAACAAATCACGTGAGCTGGATTGAGCTTCGCCTCTGTCGTGAGCTCTCTCCAGCGTTACCGAAGTAAACCGAACTTGGCAAATTAATTAATGGTACAGATTCCCTTAAGTTGGTATAGAAGTGAAAACCACAAAATTGATCAATAAATGTGAAAAGGATAAAAATAAAAATCCGTCGACAGTTTTCTAGTCTGCACGTACCAGTTCACTGCGGATGCTAAATGTAGATATGTAATGCTTAGGCCAGGTTTCTTACAACTGCCAAGTCACTTTTGGTTTGAGCAAGATTTTGGCGGTCGCCTCCTTTGCGTTAACACTAAAGCCCGGCTCACACAGCAACAATGTCGAAGCAACGTTCGACTTTGTCGAAGCAACATTCAACTTTGTAGCATTCGACGATGTTGCGTTATTTATTGTATTTTTATTGTATTAGCATTATTTATTGTATTTTCACTTTTATATGTATCTTTATTTGTATTTGTCTATCGCGCATGTTTAGGCCTATAGCTTGTGTATATATTTAGCGATTCAGCTGTTCAGCTGTTCAGCTGCAAATATGTTATAATAAAGTTGAGTTGAGTTGAGTTGCTTCGGCATTGTTGCTGGTGTGGACCGGGTTTAACGGTTAAATTTAACGGTGAAGTCCGACTTTCCGTTGTGTCATAAATATCACATTTGTGCGATGATTGACTGCAGTTGTTGCTGTTGCTACTGTTGTTTTTATACCAAAATGACAAAATTACATTATTTACAGACTTTTAACGAGTCCTGTATCTGCCGAGTCCGTGTCCGGGTTCTAGTCCGAGATTGAGCCATCATAACGTAACAATAAATTCATCGTTTAATGTGTTATATATCAAGTGCTTGACCATGTTGCATCATTATAGTTTACTTACTGTTGCATTTCAGAAATACTAGCGACGAAAACGTTTTATCTGACCTATTAGGTCGCATAAGAATGCCAGTATGGCGAAATGTGCGCTCAACTGGTGCATTTAACGCCGAAACAGACAATGCATGGACATGAACAGAAATTCCATTTTAGGATGGCTGAGTCTGGCAAAACTGGACTCGAATCCGGACTTCAGTCCAAGTCCCGACTCGAGTACTACAAGTCTGATTATTTATTACTGTGTTGTACTGTTGTGTTGTGTAGCCGGCCGCGCTACAGCTGTATGCATTTTCAACTCGACGGAGCAGTACTTTACTATCAACTATGTACGCTCTTCGGTTTCTTACAATACGATACGGTACGATACGATACGGTATATGTACGTGAGCTCGAAAGTTGACGAGATGGCCAGCTTAATCTAGCGCACGGCATAAAAACGAAAAATAAGTAAAAACTAAAAACAAAAACCGAGTAGCTCAGAAGAAACCGTCCGGGCAATAGTCCGTGAAGGCAGCTCGGGAGGAAGAAGTGAAACTACGGGGTAGGATTTGTTAGATAGGTAGGTTCTAAGCCGGAAGTGAAAGAGGGAGGGAGTTATGGATGAGCAGAGTGGTGAATCAAAAGAGGAAGAAGTGATGAGTGAAGGAATAGGTGAGTCGGAAATGGAGGAACTGGTACCAGAATGAGGTTGACGAAGAGACAAAGGGAGTTGATTCCAGAGACAAGGTTAAGCATAACGGAAGGAGCGATCAGTTATTTTTATAGAGAATATTACAATACGCAGTTTTAAGATTACGCCTGTTCGCTGTTATAATCACATGAAGCTTAGACGCTGCATGCACGATACTGTATACATATATATCAACGGGTACTTGGGTAAACGTTCATAAAATTGCAAAGTCCTAATTGCAAAGTCCAAAGTGCACCATGCATCGTCTTGTGCAACTTGTCGCAAAACAAGCAGTAGTTCTGTGAATGCATGATGTCGCTGGAAAAAAAACACGTTACAACGTCTAACAAAACAACATACTACACGCCCAAGTGTTTTGTTCTGCCATCGCACACGTGTTTGAAACAGGCCCATATCGATTTTTACCGCACGACGCTATGCTAGCGCGGTATATGCTGTTGTCGTGTGTCTCTGCGTCCGTCTGTCTGTCTGTCTGTCCGTCCGTCCGCCACAAGCCGGCGCTGTACCAAAACGGCTAAACGTAGGATCACGCAAACGACGCCATACTATAGCCC
>Ga0209363_1000798_pt1 | contig 13594 bp, 12 predicted proteins | sample WorMetexBAHAMAS3_FD_187385 | JGI IMG/M metagenome (GOLD analysis project Ga0209363, IMG submission 187385) | Marine gutless worms symbiont microbial communities from Max Planck institute for Marine Microbiology, Germany - Inanidrilus exumae... | ecosystem: Host-associated > Annelida > Digestive... | reverse complement strand
GGTCCGTTCCCACCAAGACGCCGCCACAGTTGGTCATGCTAAAACACACTCCCGAAAGCTAAAAACGTGCACAACAGCCATTAAGCTGCAGGTGGCAGAGATCAAAGGCCGTTGTGCGTGCATAGTACGCGACAAAGCAATGCATACAATGCGCACAACACTGACGGCTGTAATTAAGTCACAGTCAGGGATGCTCAATAACCCCCGCTGTCAAGTCAAACATACCACCCATACTGCCTGAGTTTTACTGCCTTTTTTGGACTCCACTTACTGCACAGTATATCTGAGGGAAAGACTTTTGAATTTGAACATTGCCCAAATTTTGGGGATGGAAAGGTTAGCTTGCATACTAAAAAGGGACGCAAAATTTTTGGGGTTGGGTGTGCAGAAAATGGGGTATAGTACTTTTTGGGGAAAAGTTTTGCTAAAAAGTTGTGTTGCAATTCTAAAGTCTAGCCTTCCTTATTTGCCATCTGCTTTAATCTATCTCCTACCTATACTGTCCTACCTATCTAGTGCACTTTTTTAATTTTTGGTGGGCACCAACCGTATCACTGGAACAGCTCCTGGTAGAGTTGTCATGTCGATGGTCTTAGATGCTGTCAACTTAGGCGGACGGTCAGTGTGATAAACTGGTGATGGCTGTCAGTTACCAGTTTATCACACTGTGCACACCATGGTGGGCATGAAGCACCGCATCCCATGGGTCTGTTAGCGGCAGCCGAGGCTTGTCTGTTCTGGTTCCATGCGGTAGACTACATGCCAACTTTTGGGTGCATGTTAAAATAATATAATTAAAAAATATCATATTATGTTGTGTAGCATTGCTTTATTTCTGAACCATTGTATGTTGTCATAAAAGCCGCATCGTTTTTGATTATTAATTATAGTGCACGACATTTATCACAGTAACAAATTATCACATTTATCACGGTACTGCATGTTCTTATTGGTACAAGGAGAGGACATGAAGGGGACAAGGTCTGGTTCGATAGTGGGTGATTAGAGTTTGGTAGGGTGTTGGTAATTTATTTGCCCATAGGGTGGATAAAAGGTTGTGGCAGACAATATTTGCTATCCATAGCCCTAATTCCTGTTGCAAAATATCACCACGTTTTGGCCCATACCAAGTTATACTGGTTAGTAGTGTGAAGAGCACTGCATTAAAAGGTCCATGTTTGAGTATATATGTAAATATTGTTCTTGCCACTGAGAATGTTGTCTGTGTTTGTATTATTTTGATAGCATGCAGAGATTTACAACAATGGTCTTCTGCAGCTTACCTCGTACAATAGCTGGATATGGCTTTCCAGTGAACCCAACAAGCCAGTGTTTACCGGTCACTACCCCGGTCACTTGTTTGCATGACAAATTTCCGAAAGGGCGTATTCTGGATACTTCTGCAACGTCATCCAGTATTTGTTTTGCTTCATTGTCATACAGACGACATGTGATGCGGCAGCTTCATGTCAGTTGCCGTCGAGATTCACATGGAACACGACATGACAAGCCTGATGAGCAGCTTGTAAATATCTGCCTTTTTATTTCATTCTACATCAAGTTTACATTTATCAGTTTTGTTAATACTACTATAATATTCAGATACATCGAACACAGTTTATTACTGCAGATAAAAGGTTGCATTTCAAGACTTCTCTTTGGAAGTGGTCTCCACTTGGCAGTGTATTTAATTCTTTAACTTAGGAGCAGATATTACACTGTGCCCTCTGTGGGTTAGAAGTCTGTGACCCTCAGCTTTTGTGCATGCAAACAGTTGTGCTTTTGCACTCTTGTTACGTGCCTTGAAGTTGGAGAGAAAGCACATTAGTGACATATTGAGCAATATAGTAGTTATAGCAACAACATGGCCACAGCCACTTATGCTGTATGACATTCAGTAGTATGCCATGCAGTGCTGTTTGCTGTCACGTTGTAAATTAGATCATTTTTGAAGTTTTTGAATGTTACAGCTTTGATAATAAGCAAATTTTTGTTTATACCTGGCTTGTAAGTGCATAGAATTATTTTTTCTGTCTTTAGATTAGTGTGCCAGACAAGGAACCCAGCATGTCAAAAACCCTCTGCCTGTTCCACACAATTTTTTGAAAGACTGCTGGGGACTCTGCTTAATGTGCTGTGGTGAGCCTGGAAAAGAGACTCATTAAACCAATGCCGATGTTTTGTAGCAGCAGCAGCTGAAGTAAAGCTACTACTTAGAATAGAGCTGAAGTAATCTAAATCACGTTTTTGATTTGCAGAAAACATTAACATTGGACGACATGCGGCCTGTGTCATCAAATGAGATTAAGTCGTTCCTCAACGCATCTTCAGTCACTTACACTGAGGGTTATGCATGCTATGTGACTACATGTGCACGGCACTGTAGAAAACGAATTAAAATTAACGAGCTTGATAAGCTGTTCATTAATTCTACCACAGGTATATGCACACAGTTCTTCCACTTTGTTAGCATATTACCATACCTGATTTTTACATTATAACAATTATTATTGTTAACTGAATAATGTGTACCAGCATTGTGTGTTGATGGTAATAATAGATATAAAATTTTACTTAAGAAATATCGTTTTTGTTAAACATATTTTGAATCTGGATGCTGGTAGAGGTGTTTAGGTGTTTATATTATATCCAGACTGCAAGCCAATGACAGACAAGGTAATTTTTGAAACATACTTTCTACTCACTGCACTCACAGGTCCACATAGAAGACTACCCTGCCAGCTTTTTAGCATATTTAGCCATCTTAGTCTTCTATGCGGACCTGTGACGGAAAATCAACAAAACCGTAATAATAAGAAAGATCTACCTTGTGCAGATAGCGGGTCAGTGGCAGAGTTGAAGAGCCATTATGATAAATGTGAATGTCGAATGAATTAAGCGAATGAATTGATTAAATATAAGCATACATTTACACATCATTTATCGCTGCTGAAGAGCGTGCAGTAGTCTGACACTGATTATGTACGGTTCTCAGCCTTAGTTCCTGTTATACACAATGATACATCTATCTAGTCACATGCACTGTGTACATTGTACTGTTATTTTGTTTTATTTCTTCACTGGCTAAGTTTCACTGTTGTTTAGCATATGGCATCTCTCATGACTGCTGTGCTTTGCAGTGTACACCTTTTCCTTGTAGCGAGAAGAATCATCCTAGATTATTTTTTGGAAGTATTATTTGCAGTCAGTCACATGACTTGGGGTTTTTCTAGTTTGTGCTTGACATGAAGGTTGGTAATGGAAATATATTGGATGTGTCTGTTGCAGGTTACTTTGTCTGTCACAGCTGTAAGAAAGCTGGTTCGTGGAATTCATTTAAGGAAAACACCGAACTGATTGTCGATCTCGTTACTCGTAAGAAACGGTAAACATGCTTCACGTGTTGTAACTTAACAAGAAGAAGCAATAAACTAGTAGCAGTAGTTGATACTTGCATGACTGTATGTTTAGGTTTTAGTGTTTTAAAATTAAAATATTATGTTTCCTTCAGTCTTTGACAATGTGGTTGAGTGACGGGAAAGGCATTCAGTCTGTAAAAACCTGGGGCCCGATTTACAAGAAATCTGAGAAAAAATCCTTAAGTTTATCGTAAGTTTTTCCTAAATTTATCATAAGTTTATCCTAAGTTATAAAGATAAGATTTGTAAGTTACTAAAGCAGTCTTATAACTTACTAATAAGTTCTTCCTATACATATATGCACACAATTCTCTGAAGAAATGTTAAGTAATTTTTGATAAATTGCATTTTTTTATTAAGTTGATCTTAAGTTTTGCATGAGTTCATGCTAAGTTCATCTTAAGATTTTCCTAAGTCACACATTATCCTAAGTTTTTCCTAAGTTTGTCGTAAGATTTTTTGTTGTAAATCGGGCCCCTGTGCTGTTAATTCCCGAAGGTTCTCTTGTGGCATGACTGAAAAAGGAAAACTGGTAGGCTGAATCAGACACCTGCTAATCCAGGTTCACCTGGAAAACTGTCATTAAAACAGTGTTGGTAACGGTTAGATTAAGTAAGTAAGTAAATATTATTTACAAATGTGCACAATAGTCAGCGGATGCTGAATCTGAGGCGCAAGAAGGAAGGATCTAACGGGATTGGAAGACCAGCTGGAAAAGATGAGTTTTAGATGATGGCACAAAGTAGATAGGCAGGTGTATGATCGGAAAACTGAAGGGACAGAGTTCCAAATTTTAAAGCCTGCAAGAGTGAAGCTGCGGGCGCCGAGTGAAGTGTGGACGAATGGAACAGGGAGCAGATTGGTGTTGGACAACCTGAGGGAGTGAGTGGAATGATGAGCATCCAACATCCAATCCAATATTAGCATACACCACTATGGGTGAGTAGCGCTATACGAAGCCAGCATTCTCCAGAAAGGTTGATTCTGAGCTGCATCTCTTGCATCCAGCAGCTCCATGTCAAACGAGTTCAGGTCGTCATTGATGTTTTTGAGCCAGGTGGAGCGCGGTCGCCCTGGAGGTCTTTTCCAGAGCTCTGGTGGGGGCTCAAACAGTATTCGGTTTGCATCCGCCACCCCATCCATACGAGTCATATGTCCAGACAGTGAAAGACATCTCTTGACAATGGAGGAAAGTTGAGGTGTTCTGTCATGCGATGGTTATCATCATTTCTGACGAATTCCTGCCATCGAATGTTAAGTATCCACCGGAGGCCCACTGGTCCAGTGCATCAATTCACAACACGTTAGCTTTATTAGCTGTCCAACAGTCCGACCCATAAAGCATTATCGGTAATATGTATAAATTATACGGACGAAGTTTGGTGCGAGTTGTGATGCGTGATCTCTGTTGATGACGGTCGAGACTTTGCACGACAGTTCATTGATCAGCATGCAAAGTAGAAAATAAGTAAGCAGGCTGAGAGGAATGAAGAGTATGTAAATTGATGTTTCAAAATTAACATGGCATTCAACGGGGAGCCGGTGGAGCTGTTGGAGAAGTGCATGTGAACTGGACTGAACGGAATTTTTGACAACACGTGCAAGGAGGTTTTGTGCTGTCTGTTGCAGTACAGTAAACTTATATGCAGTGCACGTACTTGAAAGCTGACTTAATTGTTGTTCTTCTGTGGATGTGGGCATAGACTGAATCGAGAATGCTTGGAAGGTGTCAAACTTGATGAACTGTCATCAACTGATGCTCAGCGACTACAGAACGAGTACAACAATGATTCACGTCCCCTGAATTCATTAACTGCCGATCAACTACAGCAGCTCATTGAAGACCTTGGCATCGATGTATGACATACTTGATATTGTAGTTCCCTATTTAAAAATCAATTTCTTGTTGCCAGTTTTAGTTTTATTTATATTTCAGGTCTTTGTTATGCAAAATTTGATTTTAAGTTTTTGTTACAGTAACAATGAATTTTTGCACCATTTTTTAAAGTAGCATGGAATTAAAATGGAATAAATTGGAAGTGAGGCGTAGGCATTTTTGTACTGTACTTGGCTTCTTGATATCTGACATTCAAATAGTGTTGTTACGGTTCCTGAATTTTCAGTGTTGATCGGTTTCGGTAGTTTTTAATGAAAAAAATTGCGATCATGGTTTCAGTTTCAGTTTTTTTGACAATATCTGACATGAACAAGGCCGTGTTGCGTGTTTGAAAAAACATAATTCAGCTATGCTTATATACTAGAGTAACAATTGATCTTGTTAAATGTACATATGTTGCTGGCAGAGATGATAGTTGTCGATCCTTAACAATGCTGTATTCCTTGACATGTATATTTTAAATGTTGTGTTTATGAATTTTAAGCTGTTGGCGATTATAACCGTAGCTGTCCAGCAACAGGCGAGATAACTGGTCTGTCAAAGTGACGTGTCACATGCCACGTATTGCAGTGTTGTGTGCATCTTGCACCAAATGCACACTACATGACTTCTTCCCATCCATGCCATTGAACTCTGATGGTTGCAGATAATCCTTTGTAGTCCGCCTTGTTGCCACTAAGACGGCTTCCCACTAGAACTGTACTGTGTGTTATGACGAATGGATGATTTACAAAAATGTAGGTTCGGGCATCAGTTTCTTATACTGCAGCAATATTCCATTCAATTGGTTCTAAGTTCAGTGAAATAATCATTCATTGTCAATTACTGTTTAATAGTTTAATAGGCCTTTTAGTGGAGCAAGTCCAGAAATGAAGGCCAGTTGAACGAGCATAAATAGTAATGGTTGTCACAGATTTTACTGTGGTGACATATTTATTATGCGGTGACGTGTGCTGTATTGAACGAGTACTGGATGACCTTTGCTGGCTCTTCACCAAGAAATCTGACCTGTTGTTGTTAATAAATGTGTTTACTGTGCAACATCGAGACCGCAAATTTAACACATTCTCTTACTGGACGCTGTCCATTTGTTTATTGTCACAAATATTGGACAGTGATGTAACATGCTACTGCTTTTGGTCGATGGGTGCACACGTGGATGTGACCATCTTGATTGACTGGCAGTTTGTGAGCTGATGTCGACATGTACAGTTGGCTTCTAAAGCTGAGTTTTGTTATAATTTTATTGTTATTTTCTTTAATTTCATCATTAAAGTTATAAAATTTGTATCAAGCATCGGCCTTCAGCTTGACCACTGACAGTGATGTTTGTAAATATTATCCAGGGAGTGAAGACAGAAACTCTGGATCTGTTTGGTGTCCGGGTGACAGCTGATGGTCGTGGCTTAGTACTTCCTGTCTACAGCTTTACCGGGGCACTTGTTGGTGTCAAAATTATCTCTGCCGGAGAAGAAACCGATTCCCTTAAAACCCACGTTACTACACGAACGATTCCAAGGTCTGGTAGCTGGATGTTATCCATTAATTTAGGGTTGTACTCTTGAAAATATGAGACTTTGCAGCACATTTTGTTACTTTACTATAATAGCATTTTCTGCTGTTTGCAAGGTTTTCACAGATTAAGGGATGTGATTATAGATGCTGGCTATGGTAAAAGTCATGAAAATAAGACATACGGCTCAGTCCTGCAAAACAAATTGTTGAATAAATAGTGTAAGTACTGCAACTACTGATGGTCATGTCAATTATGTTAATAATAGTCTAAATGGCATTATTTTCAGTTGCACACACGAGTCCAGAAGTCGTTAATATGTGACAGTTATTTGTAGTACCATGTTTACTGTCATTAGCTAGCCATATTATTGTAAAATGATGACTTGAGAAATCTTGACAGTCGTGTTTAGTTGTCGTCAAAGATCATAAAGATTATCTTTTACTATTCTTGTGGGAACCCTGCGTTTATTAATGTAAGTACGTATTTTTAGGGTGTAAAACTGGTTTGTTGATGAAGCAGTGAGCATGATGAAATGTGCTTCCCATATTGAGCTCAGCAATTGCTGTGGATGGCCGACCATGGCACAGCAATAACTACAAAGTGTACTGGGTCCAATTGATAGTGTATCAAAACAAAAAAGTGCATAAACATGACACCTCACTTCCAGATTCATAATAAACAAGGTGTCACCTTAACGGGACGTAACACTATTGACCCGTCATCGCGTGCTGCTCCCTGGTGAGTTACGTTGCATACTGGAATGTTACAGATGACGACATGCCAGAGAGCAAATCAATATTAGCCCCCCTACACTATGTGTAGGTGGGCCAGTAATAATGCCTTAAGTCTAGCTGACAGCTCTGGTGGGAAGTCTGCTTTTCTGTGAGTGGATACAGACGTCATAGCTGTCCGTGATAGTGACCTTAACATCAAAAACCAGCTCAGTCTGCTTGTGTGTTTAACCGTTACAGCAACGTTCCAGACAGACAAACACACAACCCATAGAATAAGCTGGAACGCTACCATGCTGTTATGGGAGGAGTCTTGTTAAGCAGTCAGATTCTGGTTATGGGCGAAAAATGGAGCTTGTGAATATGATAGTGGCTCACCCGAGTTGTCCCGGCATCACTGCCGTAAAATGACCCCGTGTTAGTTGTGTTGCCCAGGTGAACAACAGGTAGCAACGTTGTGTGTATGTTTGACAGGATAGATTACTATGGTCTGTTTGGTTGGAATCGAGTGAAGCCGACAGATACTGAAGTCATACTGACAGCCAGTGAGATTGATGCCATGATCATCCAGCAAGAAACTGGTCGGCTGGCCATTGCTTTGCCAAAGGGCGACTCTATCTTGCCTCAGAAGGTTTGTGGTACATTAAATTTATCGGTCTGTTATATGATAAGTTCGTCTGTCTGCCTTTGGGTGTTCTGATGCCATATTCTACTATTAACCATTTCGTTTTGATTTATTTATTGAAATAATGATTTTTTACTGAAAATGTTCGAGATGTCACACATGTATTTAGTTCCAGTGCTGAGATTTCCTGTGACTTATTTCTGTTTTTGCAAATTATTTCTAGGCCGCATTGCATGCACGCAGTGTGTAGATGCAGCCTGTCTGTCTGTCTGTGCGTTGGTCATACGGGTGTGCTGTACAGAAATGGCTGAGTGGATCGATATGCTATTCGGGGTAGGTGCGCTGACTCAATGAACTGTGTATTAGATGGGGTCGATGAGGACAAATCCGTTCGCAGCCATGAGGGATGACAAGATGGTGATGCGGCCTTTTGCCAAATTGTATTGGACACTTGTTCTTATTTGTGTATACAGTTGGTCCTAACTAGTGAATCAAGGAATTAACATGACATAAAGTGCCTTCTGGTGTCATACTGTCTGCTACTTCAGGGCTCAGATATACCACCTGTAAGTTGGAAGTTTTTGTGCAGTTCATCACGTTTAATTTGTTTTTTTCTCTGTGGAGGTTCTGCCGCAGCTGGAACAGTTTAATAAAGTCATTCTGTGGTTCGGTGGTGATTCAAGGAAATGGCAGTCGGCTCGTCACTTTGCACGGAAACTCAACGAAAAACGCTGTTTTCTTATTAGGTGAGAGAGTTGCGGAGGCTTAATACCCTGTAATGCATCTGTTAAAATGATACTAAACATACCATTGCATCAATGAAGAGCCTGTTTCTGTATATACTGCTCAAAACTACGATATTGGCTCGAATATCATTGTAGACGTTTGTAGCTGCTGTGGGTATCCACATCATTGAAGGATTTGAGAGCAAGAATCTAGGCTGTGATACTCAGTCTGGGAATAAGTTGAATCTAGCTTCTGGCTGGGTAAGTTGGATTGTGTAGTCACAGATGAAGTCTTATTGGGATGTCATGGGTATGTCATTGAGAGAAAAAGGGTTATAAACCCAATGACGTGGATGGTTACTATTGAGACTAGATGGATGGTGTGTGAAGGTGGCAACAATATAAAATGCGTGAATTCATAGGACGCCCTCACTTAAGGCCTGTGCTCACTGTTGCTAGGCTTAGTGACTAAGTTTAACCAGTACGTTTTAGTGATAGTGAACAAAGTGGTCATTTACTCGCTGATAAAGTGTTATATGTAGTGTAACTGTGGTAATGTGTTCAACATGGCACAGCAGGGTGATGCTCTCAACCAGTAAGCATTCTAGCTTTTCCAAGTAGTCTTTTTAGTCAGAAGTAACTAAATTTAGTGGCAAAAGGCATTTTACTATAGCTCGTTAGCTATGTTTAGTAGCAGAGAATGAATTCTTGACTAACTAGTTAAATACTCTTGTGTATATGTGTGGAGGGGCAGGTCTGGTACCATGGGCGGGAGGTCCCCCAGGTGCTTCTTTTGGGTTTTACCTAACAGAAGCATTCCAAAGCCAGAACCACACAGAAAAGATATTATACAACAAGAGTCATTAGGCGTAGGCACTACTATATTATAGGAACTGATGAACAACAATTACATAAGATACCACTTTGAACTGATAAATAGGTCTTGTGGTGGTTGGTTAGTTTCCACTTTGTTGTAGGTGCTAACATAATAACTTAAATGAGCCCCCTCAATCCTTTCCCATTTTGATTCATCGCTGAACAAAAGGCAATAAGATTGGGAGGTTACTGTATTGTTGGTCATCCTTAACCTGGCGGAACTAAATCTCCACCCAAGACCTTGTTCCTAATATAGCCTATTTTTGTGCTGAAAGGGCACATTAATCTTCTAACCAACCAACCAACCGGGTATATGTGTGATGACTTACATTGGCTTATATTACACGTACACGTTCACTCTTTTTGACCCGTATGGCTTGGGCCACATCGTTGAAAGTGCCACAAAACTTTGCATGTAGTGTGCACTGTGCAGTTGTTTGTGTGTGAAGACCAGATGATGCTCATCCCGAGGCGTTGAGCGCACTCCGTCATGGTCTGAATCTGCCGCGGGTGTTGAAAGATGCCAAGTCTGTGAAGCACGAGTCAATCGTCACTTTTCACAACCTTCGATATGACGTCTATTCACAGCTGGCAAATTTTGATCAGAATTCAGGCATCAAGGTATGTGTGCGTGTCGGCCAGAGTGCTCAGTCATATATTTGTTTCTTATAACTTCTACAGCAGTCCTTAAGTAACTAAGCAGTCTGCTTGCTTACTGATTTGTTTGGCCTTTGTTTTTTCATTGTCATTATACGATATGATGCGGTACAAAATCTTTTAGAGTATGCTGTGAAGCTGATGGATGGTCATTTTAATCTAGCACACTGTACCAAAAACAGACAAAATAAAGAAAAGAACTAAAAAACCTTGCTATAACTCAGAGACGTGGTGCAGATAGTCCTTGGACTCGGTCCTGGGAAAGGGAGTATATGGTGGGAAGAATTATGAAAGAAGTAGATTATAAGCCAGGAGTGGTAGAGTGAGGGAGTTGCAAATGATGAGAGTGGTGAAACAATGAAGGAAGATGATGTGACAGGCATAGGAAGGGGTAAGTGAGAGATGGAGATACTACAATGAGATTGACAGAGTGAAACGGGAAGCTGGTTCCAGAGACAAGGTGAAGCATACGGAAAAGAACGATTAGTTATTTATAACAAGGTTGAAGTAGGTAGATGAGCGACAGTGATGAAGAGTGAGTGCTGGGAGAAGGCTGAACAGCGATGATGTTATGCAGATACAGAGGTTGAGTGGTTGTAAGGACTTTGTATACAAATAACATGAGCATATATATTTTATGCATTCGTTTTCTTGAGCCAATGAAGAGAACGTAAGATGGGAATGTTATGCCAGGATTTAAGAAATTGACAACGGCATGTGTGACAGAGTTCTGACTGTTGAATAATGGTTATTTGAGACTTAGGGAGGTTGAAGTAATGAGAATTACAGTAATAAGTTTGGAGTGAACATTGGAGGTGGCGGCGGTAGAGGCTGTTGTAGAATCCAGGTAAGGGCAAATACAGCAAAGTTGATGAATGCAGGATTTAGACAGGGGGTGAGATCTGATCTGAACACGTGAGATGTTCATCAGAGATGAAGCTGAGGTTGTGAGCAGAGTGGATGGTGTTGGCAAGTTGCGTTTTGAGTCTGATGAGCAGGAATTCGGTAAGGTATGGAGACAGTACAGGTAACACCATCGAGGACAGTTCTAGCATCTTATCATAATGTTGTCTCTGATATAGCCATATTTGTGCTGAAAGGGGGCGATAAACTATGACTAACTTCTAACTTCATCATAATCCAGATGCACTAATTGCCATCAGCAGGGCATGGCAGTGGTAAAGGTTTGCTCCTACAAAATTCTCCACTTCTTAACTTGGGATGGGGGGTCAGCTAGCATAGGTTGACCTGCATAATTGCTGTAAACCAGTTATGTTGTGTGTATAGTCTGAGAGTGTTGTTTTGCATTTCAGTGGAAGCGATATCCAATACTGAACAATTTGCTGAAGGGACACCGACGCGGTGAGCTGACGGTGTTCACTGGGCCGACGGGCTCCGGCAAAACAACATTCATCAGCGACTACTCACTGGATCTGTGTATGCAGGGAGTAAGTCGCTTTGTCTTTTAACCACATACATTAAGAGTCTCTAGCGGTACATGGCCGTTGATTGGTGGGCAAAAATTGGACACCATGGAATGTATACATTACCACTGTTCTGAGGAATAAAAAATAAATTATTAAGTAATTTATGAAAAATGGCAGTTTTTGGTTGGGGTACTGGAATAGTTCACAGCTGCACTTTGTATAATGTTCCATTGTACATTCATCTATTCGTTTATGTTGTCTATCTGTGGAGAAAATTGGAACAGGTTTTTGTAGGCCATTTGTCCTCATCATATCCACCACCTCCATCTGCTGTAATGGTCGTTTTTAGGTCAACTCTTCTGAGTCCACTTAACAAAGTGGGTCTCAAATTATTATTATTATTATTTATCATAAAAATCGTACACGAGGTACAAACATGACATAAACAATAAAAACATCACAGATCAAGAAATACAAATGGAGTCTACAGCATAGGCAACATCAGCCTGAGACAGACAGGACACAGAAAAATACCCAAATTTTACAAACAGCAATTCTAGAAGCAAGTGCACAGTTCTGCAATATGATACACTAAGCTGAGATTGATAATGTGCCCAGACAAAAGACTTATTTATATGGGCAATGGCAGACAATCGCACACCAAACCGTCTGCAGCAGAACAGAGAATTCCGACCAATTGGAGACAGCATTCTTCTATAGTAGACGCCATGACGTGCAACAAAATTAACAATATCACAATCACTGTTGAGGCAACCATTAACGAATGTAGCAGACCGACAAGCTAGTTCATCCATCAGTGGCAATAATCCGCACAGCTGTGGCAGTAACGCACAATGAGTGGTATGTGGAAGGTTCCAGATTCGCCTAAGACCCTTGCGCCAAATGGCACAGAAAGCATCAATGGATGAGTGTGATAAGTCCCATACAACACTGCCATAAAAACTACTGCAATAGGCTCTTAGCAATGACAACTTAGTAACTGGATCACGTTTACCAAAAAAGCACAATACGTTATTGATTTGACCACATAGGGTATTTCGTTTGCTAATAATGTCAGCTTTATCATCACGATTTGTAGTGATAATGTGCCCGAGATGAGGCCACTCATCCACAAACGCGATATGATTGCCGCCAACAGAGAAGTGGGGCAAGGTGGCAGAAATACGAGAACGATTAGCACACGAATTAATATACAAGCACTTTGACTTTTTAGCATTGAAAACAACATGATATTCACTAGCAAATTTATCACAAAAAGCCAGCATATTCCGCATTGCTCTGTGGGTGGGTGCCAGAAGAACAATATCATCAGCATACGCCAGAGCTCCAAGAAAGACCTCACCTATGAAACAACCGAATCCAGATTTACTCAGCTCTAGCAACAGCTTATCAATGTAGATACAGAAAAGCACGGGGCTTATGACTCCGCCCTGCTTCACACCGTTTTTTACTGAAAACTTAACAGAACACATGCCATTCCAGGATACGCGAGTCACATGATTGGTATACATGTTGAGTAACAAACGTAGATATTCACGTGGTAAAGCCCTATCAAGAAGTTCCTGAAATAGCTTGCAATAATTGACCCGGTCAAATGCTTTTGTTGCATCTAGCATAATGCAATACAAAGAGCCATGTTTAGAATAATAAGCAATAACCTCTTTGAGTACCATCGTACACATGCTAGTTGAGCGCTTTGC
>Ga0209363_1000796_pt1 | contig 13597 bp, 8 predicted proteins | sample WorMetexBAHAMAS3_FD_187385 | JGI IMG/M metagenome (GOLD analysis project Ga0209363, IMG submission 187385) | Marine gutless worms symbiont microbial communities from Max Planck institute for Marine Microbiology, Germany - Inanidrilus exumae... | ecosystem: Host-associated > Annelida > Digestive... | reverse complement strand
TTGTGTATATAAGATATTCGTTGCATATGCACAACGTTGTTTGATCCGTTGTGTATATAATAAATCTGTTGCATTTTACACAAGGTTGTGTATATAATATCGGGGAACACAAAAATGCACACACCCATAATTTTTATATAAACATTCTATGGTGACACGCACTGCGATAAACATGAATTGATGACGTCACGTTGGAATTGTAGAATATGTTTGCCAGATGATTATGTTTTCAAATGACGTTTAAAGTGTGATAGTGTAAAGATCACTGCAAATTGCTATTGTTAGTTAATAGGTATTGCTTGCTATCCATGGTTGATACTATATTCCTTTTTTCGTGGACAGGACAGTAAAAGGCTGCGCGTATTTAGCCGCTGCCTGCATATAACCGGTACAGGTTGTTTTACTGTAACCTTTGTCAAATGCAATAACAGTAATTTGTCAGTGTTGACAACCAGTACCAGACCACGAAGTAACTGGTTACTTTACTTGGGTATTTTTTAACAGAAGTAACCAGTTACTTTTCTAGTTGGCCAGTGCTCCATACAGAGCCGCTCTGTACCGGTTGTGTACAGAGCCGTGCGGCTCTGTACCAAGTCGGTACAGAGCCGCTTTATTTCCCTGAATGTACACCAGATGGCGCCATTTGTCTGAACTAAACTGTAATTAAGAAATGTGTTAATGTCGATCAAAAGCAACAACTAAATAACTCTAAGGTGTCTTACTGTTTCGCCGAATCCCGTTTCGCCGAATCCCATTTCGCCGAATACCGTGTAAGCTTTTCTTTCCATCATTTTTATTTTTAATTCCTTTTATTATGGGTGTCAACGAAATGCGCGTAAAAATATTACCATTACTGTGTCGGTTAGGGTTAGTGTTATGGTTAGGGTCAGTTTGACGTCATCGGCATTTCCTCTTTAGGAAAATATGTAAATGACGCGGGTTTTCGGCGAATTGGGATTCGGCGAAATGGGGCATAACCAACTCTAAAACTAACCCTAACCGTAACACCAACCCTAAACTTAACCATAACCATAAAGCTAGATTTATGTTTAAAAGTGTTACACCAAAAAGAAACTGTGTACAGAGCTGCTCTGTACCAAGTTGGTACAGAGCCGCTTTATTTCCCTGAATGTACACCAGATCGTGCCATTAGCTCAACAAAACTGTAATTAAGATATGTGTTAATGTCGATCAAAAGCAACAACTAAATTCTCTAAAACTGAACTAACCGACACAGTAACCCTAACACTAGCCCTAACTCTAACCCTAAACCTTTCACGGAGGTGCACAGCAGTGTTTGTTGTTGGGGCGAATTGTCTAGCATGATCTCATACTGATATTGATAAATAATGTAATTGATTATGCTAAAGTAATGAAAAGGGTTTATTTTGGGGTAGTATACGAAAAGAGGAGTATAGTCTCTTGGTGGGTAAAAAAGTAAGCGACTGTGTACCAACTTGGTACAGAGTGGCTCTGTATGGAGCCATTGCCTTTTTCTAGTTTGTCAAAAAAAGTAATGAGTTACTTTAATAGTTACGTAGAAAATTGATTGGTTAATCGTCAGTGTTTATGTTTATTCAGCAGGTCCATCAATAAAACTAATAACTCAAACACAAAGTGCACAGCAGATGCAGGTGTGAACACCTCTATAAACATCAAAATATCGGCAAATTATAAATAATACTATCATGTAAACATTTCATGAACAGATCTGTTACCGATTCTGGTCAGGTCGGCCATGACATCATACAGTAAAACTTGGTTATAACGGACTTTTGGAGATGGCTGTAAAAGGTCCGTTATAACCAAAGTCTGTTATATCAGAACTAGGCTACAGACAATTAACTTACAGACCGTAAAAAGATGGACCTTGAAGTGTTTGTTCATCACATCAAATCACATGGAGAAAACGGAAGCAGGCCTCAAAGGCCTCTTTATGCAAGAAATAGTGACTAAATTACAATATTACTGATTCATAAAAAATATTACACTATAGTACTACCGTTTTCGATGCCATGGAGATCTACAACACATCTTGATCAAACCAGAATTTATCTAAGTGTTGTTTAAAGGAGTTAATTGTTTCGTCTGTCTGTCCGTACATGCATACATTCATCCATCCACTAATGTTTTTGATTTCAATAAAACTTGACGTGTAGGACTGTAGGTAGAGGTCGATGAGTGATGCAAGACATGCAGTATGACCCGATCCAAGATCAAGGTCAAGGTCACGAGCCCTTCAAAGTTGGAAATCCGGCCATTTTCAAAAGCTATCTCCTCCGCCATTTACAATGGGCACTGGTAACTGACCACAGATTCTTAAACTAGGGCAGAATATCTAAATTTGATCGGGCTGGATTTATGATATTTGGCCTAGTTTTTGTGTCATGTGACTTTGAAGTTGGCACGATCCGTCCATTGCAGAGAGTCGACCATCAGTCCCAGTACGGGGCTAATTTTTTTATACCATCTGACAGATCTCGAGGAGCTTGACAAGCCTGTGACGTCAGTTGTTTTTTAATTTCACAACATAGGGAAAGTTATAAGCCTTCTAGAAATGGAGCTATCTGCACATTGGCGATTGGCCTATGTTCTGTGTGCACAATTCCTTTGTGCCAAGTGCCAACTTAATCGCATATCCAGTCTTTGAGTCTTACAGCATGCACAAAGGTTCTATCTGCAGCAATAGAATTTTTGTTCACTATAATATTTGGCTGTACAAATCCATTGTTTTCTCGCACAAAGGTTCTATCTCGCACTTCCCAAGGTCATTAGGTTCTATAAATAAATAACGGGGCCTACACTGCGCCATGTTTAACGTGCATGAAGGTTCTATCTACATATTTTATTGTCAGAATTGCCATAGTTTCTTTAAATTAGCAACTTTAAAAATACACAGTTGGAAAGAACTTTCGAAGACGATTCTAATGGTGTAATAACCAATATACTGTTATCAGATCGTGTTGGTAAAATCAAGAAGTGAAACTTGCAAAACACAAGAACTCGTTTCCTGAAAAATTTGAATTTTTTGAGATAGAACCTTTGTGCACGGAACCGTCGATATATTGTACAATATATTAAATACTTCAATCATGTCACCACATAGTCGTCTGAAGTTTATTTAAATCCCCTTTATGCTTAATGTAAAACTAACAGTGTAACATATTTTTACAAGAAGCACAACTATCACAGAGGGACTGCATGATGCACTATGTTACTTGAAGTTTTGTCAACTGTAGCACAACTGTATGAAAAATCACATTTGAAAAGGCTTGCAGTAGGTAGTAGTAATAATACAATAGTTGAACTTGTCAGTTTGGTACAATACCGGCTTGTGACGGACAGACCGATGGGCAGACATACCATGACAGCATGGCATTTTGCGGTAATGATAGCAATATGATAAACAAATGTTGTTAATGAATACTTATTCTAGCTACCATGTGTCACGTGTTGAATGAATTTGGTAAGGATGCCTTGGTCAAATATAAGTTGGGAATCACTGAAATAATGGGTTAATTAACATTGTTGTTGTCTGTGTTTCAGGAGGAAAGATGGGCCGACTAGAAAATGCCTTGTATATCATACAGGGTGAGGTGAATTTACTTGTGACGGCGATGAGACGAAACAGTCGCTGGCTGTCACCAAATGTTCATCAGGTTGTCTAAACATTATTATTTGTGTATATTTTGTTGTCTGTGGCAGCTTTACATGCAATTAAGAAATGCAATAAATAGTATCATTTCCTTTCCCCTCCAATAGACAGCATCTGAGATTTGATGACCCCGCGTGGGGCCGGGGTACCCCCTTTTCGCCTTTGCTCCTCCCTTGTCCATTTACTTCCTCATCTTTTGCTCTTTATTAGTTTTTCCCTTTCTGAGATTTGATGATTGTCTTGAGGTTAGAACAGAAAATAACCAGAACTGTTCTATGCTGTTTTGTGTGGCAGTTGTGCACAATGATATGCATACATGTGAGATTGTGAACAGTTCTTAAAATTGCATATTGGTTTATGTTTAGATTTCGTTTTTTGTGTATGTTTGTTTAGGTTTGCCATTTATGTCGTTTTGTTAGCTTAGATCAGTTTGTTCCTGTGTTGCTTGCATGCTTTTGTTGTGTTGGGTTTAATTTCTTCAGTATTAAGCCAAGAGCAATCATCGTGCGATTAACACAATTAAAAAATTAATCAGTCAACAGTCCCAGAATTCACATTATGTTGATGACCACGGAAAGAATCCAGCTGCTGAAAAATGGCATCACATTGATGTATGGTAATGGTTGTTGCAGTTTGTAAACAAGGCATTTCATACTTCAGTATGTTTTTATTCCGGAATGTTTAACGAAAAGGTAGTTTAATGTTGCAGACAAAATGAGAAGCCAAATTTTGGTGTGAGCAGAGATCGGATGCTGTGCTAAGGCCATTGTTGCAGCATGAAGGATAGAACCACATTTTATTCCTAAACTCCTTTAAAACTCATCAACAGTGCATATTTCAGCGCAGTGGCATGCTGGAATCCAGTACTAATTTGTGTATGCTAAAAACTTGACAGTTAAAACTTTGCCTACAGATGACAGAAGCTTCCATATTCCCTCCAGAATTAAAGCAGCCTGACTGAAAACTGTCCGGAATGTGTTTTGCGTAACGACTGAACCACAATACAAAAATAATATTGGTTTTAGAAGTACTAGCTGTTTGTTGTAAAGCATATTTGTACCAAAACAAAACAAAAAGTGCAAATTTCACAGAAAACATGGGAGTGGCTATTAATGATCTAGAGCGCCACAGAAATATGCTTTTATGTTGAAAATGAAAAAAAATGTCAGTAGTCGAATTGCAAACAGAACACATCCATTGGAGTACTTGTGTATGTATGCTGTGCTAGTTCGTCAGTATCATTTTTTGGCTGACTGTTCTAGTTTTGAAAATACCCATACACATTGCATTTGTGTTTTGATAGGAAGATCAGCATGAGCCGCTGTTGAACAGTTTCTCTCAGCTGAAAGATGTTCTCTGCAGTGTAGCTGGTATGTTGTGATGACTTGACAGACTGATGCTAAACACACATATTTTGCTGTAGATATATTCTGCAATCTGCATTGTTTATTGATGTTATTTGTGAATTTTCTATTGACTATGCATAGTTGTTCTTATACTCAGCTGTTAGTCACGTCTGCCTGTCTGCTGTTAGACCTGGATGAGGTTACACCAAATGAATTTCTTGCTCCATTTCTTGCTGTGATACGCTCTGAAGAAACAACGGGCCCCATAACTGGACTTGCGTTAACATCCGTCAACAAATTCTTATCCTATGGACTTATTGGTGAGCCTCTCTATTACCTCCTCCACTTCTGGTGGGGGTAATGTTTTCACTGCTGTTTTTTTGTCTGTCTGTTTGTTAGCAGGATAACTGAAAAACAGGCGGATTTTTATGAAATGTTTGAATTAGGTGCATTATGGACTGGGAAAGAATTGATTATATTTTGAAGTGATGCGGAACGTAATCTGGATTTTGTGAATATCATAAGTTTACCAGTCTTTCAACAATTTATAATGACTCGTCGTGCTACAAAATTATTGAACGAGGCTGCTGCATTCTAACTGTCAGTAACTTTAAGTAAGTGACACATTTGCAATGCATTATGGATACTGTGACGATTTTATTGTGGCATACATGCAGATGGTACGTATTCTACTGGTATGCACTCCGCTGTTTTTTTGTTTAGCTGCTGTTATCTCTCAGTTGTCAGCCTTTTTGGAAAGTGGTGATTTTGTGTATTTGCGATGTTCTACACTGCTCAATTGCAGCATGCATAATACAGAATTTTATCGAAAACACTTGCAGTCCCGTTGCTAAATAAAGAAGCAGAATACCTTAAAATAGTGAGTAATCAAGCTCTCAAACTCACAGTATATTCTGTGTACATAAAATGTGTAGTAATTTGTTTCAGTTGACAGTTGCAGGGATGGGGTTTTTACCACCATTGGTCTAGAATAGCGATAGCGTCATGTTACATTTTTTTACCATCGTCTATATCTCCATGGTATGGTTGCGGTTTGTCAACCTTTTATTAAACTCATGATTGATTGGTTGATTCTGTATGTTTGTTTTTCCACACGATATCTCAAAAACTGATGCAGCTAGGATAACCAAACTTGACGTAGAAATGTTCCATGATGAGTCCTGGAAACCCATTTATTCTGGGGTCAGAAGGTCAAAAATCAAGGTCATGAGCACCAGAACATTGATGGCATGGGTCTTTGCACTCTTGTGAGTGCTGGCTACTTCTAGTTGATCATTTGTGGTTGTGACATTTGACAGTTATAATAGTTTATCTTGCAGCTTGACTGTACATGACAGTACTGGCATCTGAGAGGCATTGCTGAGGGATCAGTGTCTCTTCCATCGGGAGTCCGGTGGTGGTTGAAGACAGGCTACTAGTTTGGTTAGTACCAAACCAGTGGCCTATGTTCCCCTCAGTGCCTTATCACTGATATTGGGTTGCAGGAACAATATCTGGCCTGTAAAAACTGTGTTACATTAATCTGCAGATGTTCTTTTTACCGCATGACGCTATTCTAGTGCGGTATATGCTGTCATGGTGTGTCCGTCTGTTAGTCCATCCGTCTGTCACACGCCGGTATTGTACTAAAACATTTAAACATAGGAGCACGGAAACAACGTTGTGCGATAGCCCAAGGATTCTAGTTTTCTGACACCAATGATCTCGGCGAAATTCCAATGGGTTCACCCTAATAGGGATGCCAAATAGAGGTGGGGTAGGTTACAGTTGGCGATTTTCTACCAGTATCTCGCTATATCTTAGAAATGGTGCAAGATAGGGACATAGTTACTATGGAATGCTAATAGGAACGCGTAGGCGCTCTGTTGAATGGCGATGTTTCCCGTGACCTTAATGAGCTAACCATCCCAAATCACCCGGTGAGTAGAGGTAGATACTTCAAATTTGGTAGGTAGGTTGACAGTAGCAAGTGCTAGCCCATAGACGGCAAACCATCTCAGAATGGGGTGTGGTAAGGTCACGTGAACCATTTAACTTTTGGTGGACACCAGCCATATCTCTGGAACGACTGATCATCTCAGGTGTTGTCAACTTAGTTAGGTGGACGGTCAGCGTGGTAAACTGGTGACCGTCTGTCACAGTTTATCACATCACACTGACCGTCAACATCTGTGTATACAGCACGGTGGACGTGAGGCACCGTGTCACGTGGGTCTGTCAGCGGCAGCGGAGACTTGCCTAGAATAGGTGGAGGAGGAGCACCGGAGGTGAACCAACTGACCCAGGTCACCTGAAAAAAGCGGCTTTTAAAAGAATTAGAAGTACTCAGCTGTACATGCCGTCTAATACTGAAGTTATTGAACTTTTCAGAGCCAACTGGTGACAAGGCAGCTATAGCAATTGAGAACATTGCCGATGCAGTGACACACGCAAGGTTTGTTGGCACCGATCCCGGATCAGATGAAGTTGTCCTCATGAAAATCCTCCATGTAAGTTGGGTTTTTTTGAATTTATTGTGGACTTTAATACTTAGTTGTCGATTTTATGCTGTCAAATTGAACGTGGGAGCATGATCTGGGTCATGTGACCATTTACATTTTCGTAAAAAGATGGTGATTAGTTGGAAAGAGCACAAAATAGAGGCATTGATTACAATTGCAGACTAATAGGAAATCATGTGATCTATTGAATGGCATCATTACCGGTGACTTTGAGTAACCTTGAAGGTTACTTTTGTCATTTGAAACCTTTAAAAATCTAATCTCGGAAAATGTAACACTTACTGGCAACAATTTATTTGCTGCAGACTAATTACGAAAGGCAGTCATGCACGTGTAACAGTTGTTATTGTCTTGAATAGTGATGCAAGGTAGAGATGGTTACTGCAGATTGCTATTAAGAAGTGATATATGTAGCCTGTTGAATAATGCCATTTGCAGTGACCTTTAATGATCTTCGAGGTTATTTCGTCTATTGAAAACCTATTTAAATGAAATTTTTCATATTGTTACTTCTATCCTGTTACTGTTGCTGGCATCTGTTTACGATGTCTATGTTTCTTTTCCCTGGTTGGAGTCAGTGCTTTAAGTTTCCTTCAGTGTTTTGACACTCTTGGTTGGATTCCGGAAAGGACAGCTGGGATGTAAAAATCTGCATCAATTATTTAATTATTTATTGGAGGAACAATTGGAAAGGGTGTAAGACCAGGTTAAAATGATGTATGTGTTTGTTTGTAAATCTGTGTATAATTTGAAGGCTAGTAATCATTTACTTCAACTAGAAAACATAGGCAGTTGTATCGACATGCAGACGCACGCCAGCAGAACCAGTACATGGTTGTGGCAGCACGCGTCACTAGCCACTTTGCGACCGTGTCGGTTTTCGTAACCGTGTGACCTTGACCTTTGACCTTTTTACCTCTGGGTTAGTGCATGCCGAGCGACTAGAGTATATGTGTACCATGTTTGGTGTTGATAGCTCAAGTCGTTTTCCTTTTAGAGCACGGACAAACAGACGCGACTGAACGCCCTACCCACGCCGGCGGCTATACAGCCGGCGTGAGTAATGATATATCCTTTGTGCTTGTGCTCAGAAATAGCGTGCACAAGTATTGAATTGTTGGAATATTTCAGTTGTACAGGATTTGTTACCGTAATGTTTGTAGACGGGTAAGTAGATGCAGCAGGATTTTATAATTGTTGTGTAAAGGTATTAAGAACACTTTTGCTGACACCGACTGGGTCGGTTCTGTCAAACGAATCCGTCTGTGAGATCATGCAGTCATGTTTCCGAATCTGCTTTGAAATGCGGCTAAGTGGTAAGCAGAAACGTCGTATTATGTTGCATGATTTGACATCAGAGTCTTGTGTTTATTGTTTGAGTTTTGTTGACCAGTTTTTGAAGTTTAAGAAATATATTGTCGTAAATGTTTGATAATGTAGATGATGACTACATCATTCATGATGATACTAAACTGCTTGCTGCAAGGACTTTTGCAAGACTTTTGCCTGCACCTTTTCTTCTGAGCTATTCGGTTTTTGATTTTATTATTTCCTTATTTTTTTTGTTTCTGGGCCGTGCGCTAGATTAAGCTGGCCATCTCATCAGCTTTTGAGCGCACATTAATCTACCGTATCGTATCGTATCGTAAGGTGTTACACTACCATGCTGTCCGTCTATTCCGCCACCTACAGTGTTTGGTTTAGACACACATACCCTGTATCAGTGCTAGTTAACATGCAGCTTCTGTCTTGGATAGCCTATACCACTACTGCTGCTGCAAGCCTACCGCCCATTGCAACAAATCACGACCCCATAGACCTAATGGAGATTCTTGTCTTTATTGTAAGCTCTGCCCATCATTATAGCACTTAGCAATAGATTGTCACTTCATGTCTCGCTGTGTCTTTTAGCTATGTGTCTGTTGCTTGGGCTTTTCACATGCATAAGATGTTACGGATGGTACCTGCCCATGTAGCTCAGTGGTCAACACACTCGGGTGCCATGTGCAGTGGAGCATGACGTGCCTCAGGAGCCGGCTTCAAAGCTTGGTCTGGACTCGTCTGCCTTCCACCAAAGAATTAAGAATTATTTCAAATAATTCGTGTGTATGTGATGAAAAGGAAGATAATCCTGGGCAGGAACAAGAATGTTCGATGGTGTCTTCCACAATCTGTGACCGTTGCTGACACCTTGAAGTAGCAGCGTCGAGGTTGTTAGCCACGCTGGCATGGCTGAAGCTGAAAGGCATGGCTGACCACTGGCTGGTGCAGCACACAGCACCAGTCAGGGCTAAGCCAGACGGTGGGCCAAGTCTAGAGGGGGCGTGCTACCAATACCTAACAAGCTGCTCACATCTTGCTTATGTCTCCTCCACCCTGCGTGTTATGCATTTACTATCATGTATCTACCAATTCCCTCCTCTCCCTGGGCTAGTGCATTGGACCACTGAGGTCTCAGCACTGAGATCCAGAGTACTAGGCTGGACCTCTGCCCACAGTAACAAACAAATGAACGAGGCTACTGCTATGATGTCTTCATCCGCTGGCTCCAGTGGGTACCCAGATGTGCAGGCCACTTTCTCTAAACATTCCATCCAACCATCCCAGTGCTGCATTACCCCTTTTCCCTTCTTACCTTCTCCACTCTTATCCATCCTGTCTTCACCTCATCCCTTGCTGGGCTTGCTTTGCTGTTTAAGTGAATATTTGGGCACCTCGATATCATCTCATGGCATTAGGCATTTAAGAAAGTATATCGATGTTGGGTGTTAATCGTTGAAATTTTATCCAACTTGCAGAGCTTCTGCGTAAATCTTCGGAGCACACGTTGGTTGACATGGTTCAGTTGCTGTTCTCGCGTCTTCCACAGTTCAAGGAAGATCCAAAGTGGGCCACGAGCGTTCGAAAGGTGCGTTGCTTTTTTTAACATTGCTACTTTACTGTTGTTAGAACACAAATCATATTTGCCATAGACATTGATGTATTGTTGATGGTTGTACACCGTGTCGGCCCAGGACTGTATGCATAAGCTAAAGTTATTTTTAGGCTGGATATCATAAGGCAACCATAACAGGTCTTCAAGTGTTGGTGAATGCATTATGCTTTTAGGCTGTCCTGTTCGTTCGTTTGTAAATTCATCTAGCGAGATATTGTTACCACGATATCTCATGAACGGCTTGAACGGTTTTGATAAAACAGACAGGGAATATTCATTAGCCCTTACTGATGACCTGATTAGATACTGAATGGCAAAGGTCAAGTACGTGATATGAAGGCATCCATGCCGACATGACGCTGGTGTGTTAAAGTCTATCTTCTATTTACATTCATAGTATCTTTTGGTTTATTGGTGCACGTTTGCATTTATTGTGTTAGATTCAGTTTCTTCAGTACAATTTTAAGTGATTAACTGGGAAAAACTCAGAAATTACCTCTTTGTGTCGAATGGGATGTAACACCTTAACTAGTAAATGTTGATAGGTGTTTTTAGATTATGATTGGTTTGAACTTTAGCTCAAAATGAGAACTGGAACTGATGCAACACGTGCCAGTAAGACGCGCAAGAAAGCTGCGAAAGTGCCGGGCTTGAAGTCTGCGAGAAAGTCTGTGGCTCGGCCGTCAAGTGATGCTGTTCAGCAAACTGTGGGCGAGAATCAGTCACAGGATGCCACAGCAGAGTTGCAGTCGACTGATACAGTTTTATCAGGTCACTGAGTTTAAGACTGTGTTCACTTGTGTTGTGTGTGTGTGTGACTTTGATGTTATTATTTCTGCCATTGTTAGGCCACAGCACATGCACACAGTTTACAGGGTTCCTACGCATCCTTGAAAGTCCTTGAAAGTCCTTGAAAGTACTTGAATTTTTTCTCCTAAATTCAAGGCCTTGAAAGTACTTGAAAAGAGGACAGGTGCTTGAAAGTCCTTACATTTCATTACACAGGTCCTTGAAAATCCTTGAATTCACCATGACGTAAATAGTTTGTAACTGAACATTGTTGTTGTCAAGTTTCTTGTCTACATGGACTTTCGGTCTGCCAGGTGTGTTGCCTGAATTTGCTAAGTAATATCATGTTTTATTACCTTATTACTGTACCATCGTCACATAAATAAACATTAAATATTGCTGTTCTACTGCTCATGCTGTAAACTTCCGTGGAGAACTGGTCCTTGAAAATGAAATTTGAGGGTCCTTGAAAGTTCTTGAAAAGTCCTTGAATTTCAATATGAAAAGATAGTGGGAACCCTGAGTTTATGTATGTAGCTTATTGCTGCAGATTTCATGTGTAGCGTGGTCTGTGTGTCTGTGTGTTAGTGACATGGGTGAGCTGTGCAAAAACGGCTGAACTGATCAACATGCTGTTTGGAGGGGGGGGGCTAACTCATGTGGGTCCAAGGAACCATGTGTTAGGTGGGGTCCAGATCCCTGACGGGAAGGGGCACTTTTGAGGGGGATATGTACCAGCGCATTGTAACGTACCCACGCATGAGTGTATTGCGCCTGCAGCTGGCCAATGCACCTGCTCAGTGCACGCATTGGACTACTGCATTCACTGCCATGAGGGGTGACAAGATGTGAATGTGGCCTCTTGCCAAATGACTTTAGACACTTGTTGCATTATTGCACTGAGAAACCTGTAATTTTTGTCATTATAGTGAACTGATACGTGTAGTTGGACTATGCAATGTTTAATTTTACATTGGATTGGGCCGAATTTTTGATATTTGTTCAAATTTTTGAGTCATGTGACTATGAAGTTGGCACCGTCCGTCCATTACGAACAGTTGACTGTCAGTCTTGTACATTATGTTAATGCTGTTGTGTGTTTGAATGCAGTAGGCAGTGACAATGTAACAATGGCAAGTGAGTCCGATGCTGAAGCAGTCGAATGCCAAACCTACCCACCCAGTTCACTCCCCGTCATCCGACAGTCCGGGGCGAGTTCTGCGATTGATGATGTGACGGCGTACGTCGATGCTGCTGGCATGGCAACGACTCCGGTCGTCCACGGAGACTTAGTTGTTGACATGAGTCAAGATAGCATTCAGGTGTCTGTCAGTGTCATTTGTCGTGTCAGAAACCGCAACATGCAAAAGTTTTTAGTTCCAATTTGTGTCATATGGCATCCACATGCCTGTGATTTTTCATTTTTATCGACTGACACATGGCACGATAAAAGCTGCGTAATATTATTATGTAACTATCCATTATCGGGTTGAGTGTGCACTCCAGAATGAAAATAGAAACTGCACAGAACTCAGTGGAGCACACCACATTAAGATTAGCATAGTGTTGTTAATGCATCACAAATGTAAAAGTAAAGCAGCAGCCTTATCGGAAATGTCTATGATTTGTTGTCACTTGGACACTACGTTAGTGCATTAGCAAAGTACGTAAGTAAGTTGTTCTTTATTAGACACTGACATGCGCAGAGTTTTACATATAGTTAAAATAAAACATCTAAAACAAGTTCAAGAATGAATGTAGTTGAACCAAGTAATGTCACTGTAACTGCTAATGCTTTGTGGTAAGAACATTAACATTTGTTGATAAAAACCGCGAAGTTGTTTTACAATATACTAATAACAGTCTTTGTAAAGCTTTCTAACAGTCTAGTGTGGTGCTCAGGTAGCAATTTTTTATTTTTTATTTTTGTTTTTTTTGCTAGAAATAAACGTTGGTTAGTGTTCAGATGGCTTTTTGTGGGTGGATTAAGGAGTCGTCAGAATTGCCGCAGCTGAGTTCACCTGGTGATGAGAGAATTGAAGTGGACAGAGACAGCAGTTTGAACACAGAAACCACAAGTCAATATGTGTGGGTGAGTCATCTGGTGCAATGTGATTTCTACTGCATGACATTGTATGCATTATGTATGCAAGTGCGCTGTCTGCTATCGTGATTTTTCTGCCCTTTTGTTTGTACATGCTCCGGAGCCCCATGAAAATGGGAAACGAATGCAGGTGGGTATGAAAAATTTGTGATTTTTTCACCTTACCCGTATCTTTAAAACTATTAAAAATAGATGCATATTTATTATAGAATGCTAATAAATATATAAAAATATATATAAATAAAT
>Ga0209363_1000795_pt1 | contig 13602 bp, 4 predicted proteins | sample WorMetexBAHAMAS3_FD_187385 | JGI IMG/M metagenome (GOLD analysis project Ga0209363, IMG submission 187385) | Marine gutless worms symbiont microbial communities from Max Planck institute for Marine Microbiology, Germany - Inanidrilus exumae... | ecosystem: Host-associated > Annelida > Digestive... | reverse complement strand
AACTTTTTGTGGACGGACGTACTGACGTACATTTGAGACCAACTTTATTAGGTCGACTTGGAGGAGTCGACCTAAAAAGCTCAGCTCTGTAGCAGCTGAGCTTCTTGTTATTTTAATGAAAAAAAAACATCTAGACAAACCAATCTTAATTTTGTACTAGGAAATGTTCTAAGCATAAAATAACAAGAGACAATACTACTGTTCTACTGGTAGTTCTGCTTTTTGTTCAGTCGACCTACTGTTCTTCAGTTAGTCCATATTAGGCCACGTCTTGCAGAAGCAAATCTTTAATATTTGTAGAGCAGGACGTTAGGCCAGATGCCTTTTCTGTCGCCCAACCAACAGTGCAAATTAAAGAAACTGTTTACTCAGACAACTATATCTGTTGCCATCTACAAATGAAACACAGCTAGTTGTTCTGCCCAAGTGTTTCCTGCAGAGTTGACGCAAGGAAGGGGTGCAGGCAGTTTAGTGTCAAACTGTTGATGGTACTGAAACCAAGACACTGATGGCGATGAGGGATGCTGAAGAGAAGGATGCAGACTAGGAAGTTTCAGTGAGCACTGCGAGTTGCATACGGCCAGTGGCACTATCCTGCAGGGGCGTAAATCACGGGGGACAAAGAGGACAAAAAATTCAAAGTGGGGGGGCGATAATGCTAATTGTGTCCCCCAGATTTTGTCATGTTTCAAAATTTCAAACTCCAGATTGCTTGCAGTACTGCAGTGATGCAGTAAAAGCTTATATCCACCCCATAATTCTAACAGAGTATTCACAATTTCCAAAAAACAAATCTTCAACATCCACCAAATCATCACTTCAGGCAGAAAATTCAACATTTTTCTAGCAAAGACACGGACAAACAAGTACCGCTCAGAATGCACCAAAATACATCATTTTAAGTGAAAAATTCATTTTTTTTCTCGGCAGGAGGCATAGCCCCCTCTCCAGACTCCTCACCCGGTGAGAAGGGGTACCCCCGCCCCACATCCTACCCCTACCAAGCCTTCTGGATCCACCCTGCATCCCGCAGAATTCCAGCCAGATTTACGCCATTGTTAATTAATCAGGATGCTGCTGTTGCTATCATTTAATGGCCGTTTTACAGGTGCCAGTTCTCCTGCTCCACCTGTTCTTAAAGATTACCTATGGGGATTACCAATGTCGTTCCAGCCATCAAGGTTATACCACTGAAAGGAACACAATACACTAACCATAACCAGTGCCCTGGCCTCACTCTCTTATACTGCGACCACATTGATATTATCAAACCTAAGAAACTACAACAACAGATCATGGTATAACAACGGACCTACCAATAACAAGTAGCTCAGCTGTCGCTGACAAACCCGCGTGCCATGCTGCATCATGGCAAAAGGCAAAATTTTAAAGCAGTTGTGTGACATGCCAATTTAAAAGTTGATATGTGGTCCTTTTGGTAACATTAGATATAGCCTACCTGTGTAAGAAATTTGATGATTCAAGCCTCAGTTATTCCTGAGGTATGTTTAGGGCCTTGAAATTTAAAGTAATCACGTGATGTGACCTCGCCCCTTTCAGGGACAGTTTGTTGTCCGTAAGCTGGGACTTGCTATGATCAATCTGCATACCAAATTTGAAATATCTACGATTACCTGCAATAAAGATATGAATGGCAATTCAAAATGTAAAAATTCCCGTTTTGAGCCACCCTTTGGGGGACTTAGGGTGTTCATCTATGGCTCAATGGAAAGCATACTGTTGGCTTCCTATTAGTGATAACTGAACTTTTTTGGCTAGCTCTCACAGCTGAAACACTATTAAGCGAAATCTGTCGGCGTTTTCTGAAGGGGTGGGTCACTTTGAGTGCAAATTTTAGATACATGGGGACGTCTGCCCACAATACATCTATGGACCATTAGATAGAGCACTAATGTAGCTACAACTTTGCCTCTGGACGTTTTCACACAAAGAAACTTTGCAGCAGACTTCTTTCGACAGAAGTTGAATTTTACAGGCAAAAATACCAAAACTGCATTTTGTTCCACCCCTTGGGGGACTTATGGTAACATTTACAGTTCATTTATGGCTCGTTGCAAAGCACGTGGTCGACTTCCTATTAGTGCTAACTGAACATTTTTCACTAGCTCTCAAGGTTGAGGCACTATGAGTGGATAAAGGTTGTGTTCAAAAGGGGTGGGTCACTTTGAGCACAAATGTCAGGGGGAATGGGGCATCGCACACCGATTGTTGGCATCAGAAAATTAGAGTCCCTGGGCTATCACGTTTAGCCATTTAGTCACAATACCGGCGTGTGACAGACGGACGGACAGACAGACAGACAGACGGATACATGATGACGGCAAATACCTGAGCTAGCATACCATCTCGTGGATAAAAAACCATTTGACAGATGTTGCGACTGGTTAAATTTCTTAAAACCGATGCATTTTACAAAGTTGACTACTAGTTTAAGTTTTTCATGAACTATCATAGTCTTCTACTCCGGCTTCCACTGACTCTAACATGCAAACCTGTAAGGTTTGTGCAGCTGATCATCTGTGTTATGTTAAGCAACATTAACCTCTAGTACCAATTGACCAAGTACAAAATTAAGCTAAAACTACAATGTCCCACAGCACAGAGACAAGCTAACCGGCACAATTGTGCTTGTGGTAATAGACAAGTTCTGGAATTGTTGGAAATGGATGTTTCTCGGCAAGATAGTATAGTCCTCCTGGATTCTGCCGAATATGATAGTGTTTGACGACTCCGGAGTCCATGCTGCAAGCACAACAACAGGTAAACAACTCCTTCCAAGAACTAAACAACTTCAAAGATGGACTTGCTGCAAAGGGCTCAGCATCTGCTCGAAATTCAGGCTTACTTCCTCCACCAAATACATAAATCATGACAGATGTCACTTTCTATGTCAGATTGCACAGAAAACAAAAGATATAATAAAAAGAGATGTACCACAAAATACAAAACAAATATAAACATACAGTAAGCAAATGTACCATACAAGTAACTTTTGATGAGGAATTTAATGGTGCTAATGCTGTATTTTATGGTGCAGTGGCGCAACGGGTAGAGCGTTGGACTTGCGATCAACAGGTCCTGGGTTCAAATTCTACTTGGGGCAAAAGCTGCGTAACAACCTTGAGCAAAAATCAGAGTAAGCCCATAAACCAACTCGTGACAGCACTTACCCGCCAGACCGCGTGAAGACCGATAATGTGTACATTTCTTTCTGAGTCGACGGACGTACAAGGAAGCCACCTTCACGACCGTCAGCCTCCAGAACATATTCACTCTGTGTTCTCGTGGTGTTCTTATGGAACCAGCTACAAATCAACAGTGTGAGCGCTGTTAAACAGAAATCTGCATGATGTACTTGTAGGCATGCAAACTACGCATAAATGCAATGAGTTTTTGACGAACGATTTACGGGTTTTACGTCCATCTAAATACACATAAGATAAATGTCTTTGACCTTTGAAGCCCAGATACAGACAGTGAATACTATCTTACTTGAAAGCCGAGCAAACTTCATCATCAGTGATTCGAAGTATATCATAAAATATTTCAAATAATTTTAACTAAGTGATAAATACCATGCTTGCACAAGCAATAACTGGCCACTTACGACACAACCATTTACTGCACAGCTGATCTCAATAGTAACATATTAAAAATGTATACAGTATATTGTTCTGTGATTTACAACTATAAAATAAAACCAAAGAGTAATGCTCACTCGTACTGATCGAGGCCACCACTGGAACAGAGCTGGATGTAGTTTGTTGGAATGTAACCAACTTCCCTACACGACAACATTTTAACAAGACACTCAGCCACTGCATAGAAAATATGTGGGAGTGTTTACCATCTCAGTAAAGTAAAAACATTTATAAAGTGCTGTGATCACTTAAGTGTGAATGCATCAGAGGTGCCATTCTAGCCGCTCGGGGTTGCTAAAGGCAGACCGAAACAAATGATTGTTGACATGCTTTTGGAATGAATCCAGGGTTTAGGATAAATGAATGAGGTGGGCAGAGATTCCCATATTATATCATTAGTGCCATAAGTACAGAATGAGTGAGAACCAAAGGACACATTATTACAAGGAATGTGCAAATTTGGAGAAGGCATGGTTGTTTCCACATGCTGCTGAGCTGCATTGATATTGGCAAAGTGCAAGCAAATGGATATTTATGTCAGACAAAGTACAGTTTTGCACAGGAACGGCACCGGGAGCAGAAATGTCCCGCAGGACTCGCACGGGATTTCACGCAGGATCGGGATTGAAATTTAGAAAAATCCCGTGGTATATGTGGAAACGGGAATGCAAATTGCGAGGAACTCCCATGGTAACGTGACATCGACCGCATGGGGCGTTTAGATGTGTTGTACTGAAGTGTAGTGTCTGGCGTGAACATCATTCAGCTGGCTGCCAGCAGAGCAGATTAAAAGGCCGGGCCTCTGTACCTGTACTCGCTGTAACCCCATTGCAGTGGCAGTGGCACTTGTAATTCCACCCAGCGGCCAACCCACCAGCGTTTTGAGTAAGAAAATGCGAACGCGGGAACAGCGGGATCGGGATGGGAACGGGAACCACTGCTACTGGAACGGATCTGTAACGGGCTTCAGTGCTACGGGAGCAGGACTTAGCTTAACGAGAGCGGGACAAATGTTTGCAGGAACCGGATGGGAGTGGTACTGAAAAACCGGTACTGTGCAAAACTGTAAGACGAAGTCAAAGTTGTTAGCAAACTACAAGACGGACTTTGACATCCCAGTGTCAATGTGGATGCCTTCGCCACCTCGATGGCCTGCTGTGACCTTGACCTTTGACCTCCAGAATCTAATCAGGTCATCAGTAGGGGCTAATGAATATTCCCTATAAGTTTCATCGTAATTTCTCAAGCTGTTCATGAGATATCATGCTAACAAGATCTATCCAGACAAACGAACAAACAGAGGAACGCGGCAGATGGACAGCCCGAAAACATAATGCCTTTGCTGACATTGTCAGGTGGTGACATTTCATTACAGTGTATGAATGAATAGGTGTCATCGTAACAGCATACGTTGATACACAATGCTAAACTGCAGTATGCTCCCACTTTATTGTACACTCCGGATAATAGCACAAAGCCTGGTTGAACAGCGCCTATGCAATTAAGCTGTTTGCACTGTATTATGAATATTGAAAATGCCGACCCGTATTTGTTTCTAGCCTGACACCAGTTGGCTTCAGGAGTCAAGTCATCCAAAAGCTCATACTCTTCGCCCTACACAACCAAGACCACACTTTCTGAAAATATAATAAAAATAAAAATCAGCCCCATGTGGGGACTGACGGTCGACTCTTCACAACTGACGTTTGTGCCAAATTCTAAGTCATGTGACATAAAAACTACGCCGAATATCAACAATCTGGCCCAATCAAATTTAGATATTGTGCCCTAGTTTAAGAATCCATGATCAGTTGCCAGCTCACATTGTTAATGGCGGAGGAGATAGCTGTTGAAATCGGCCGGATTTCCAAAGTTGAAGGGCTCGGCCACTGGTTTTAAGGTGTCAAGCGCAGTCTTGTTTGTAGTATTACAACTCTGACATAAAGTGATGAAGCTAGTAGCTTCAGGCTACACAGCTGCACTTCAGTCAATGCAGCCAGATGTTCCAAATACAACCAAACAATTTGCCACAAACATGAAAGTGTGAACATGTTAATACCATACAAATCCCACTGCAGGCAGTTGTATTTATCATGACAACCACAGCGATAAAGAGCCTTTATACAGCCTTGTTTAATAGTGCTGCCCAACTTGTGGCCCGTGGCAGATTTTCTGTGATACTCCAAGGCCAGGAAATATTAGAACGTTTTACTTGCTTATTATACTACTATAAAAATGTAAACTATAATTTTAGGCATTCATACTGACAAATGTTTCTCGTAATAACTGTCACAGTCATAGAAATCACATGTGTGATTTTGTAACATTTGCACGCAACTATTGGTTACATCCACCGGAATTTCATTCGCCAGTCTATACAAGCTTGGCGAGAGATGCAGCCAGCAACATTGTATGAGGTGATAAAAATGGCTAGGAGTATGAAAAAGGTTGGACAGCAATGGTCTAGGTCAACTCAACCTTCCACAATCCATCGGATAGTAAAACTTCAGCTTTCAGGCTGAGTAATAATGATAAATGGCAATGGTGGATGTGGATGTTACCATCCTAAAGGAGGACTCACAGCTAAAGTTTGTTGCCTTAATTCGAGGGTTGGTGGCCGCCGGGTGCTGAATATGACTTCATCAAATAAACCCAGTGAACTCTCACAATGGCTATGGTCATGACAGTCCTGCCAGACTGCCTTCACGAACTTTTGCCTGCACCGTTTCTTCTGAGTTACTCGTTTTTTGATTTTATTTCATTTTTTTCTTATTTTTCGTTTCTGGGCCGTGCGCTAGATTAAGCTGGCCATCTCGTCAGCTTTTGAGCGCACGTTAATCTACTGTATCGTATCGTATCGTAAGAGCATCGCAAACACTGACACTCATATCAATACTGCACTGCCAACCTTGAACAGGTGCAGCTCACTGTCATCAAGAGCTGTGTAGCTGTACAATGCGAGAACTTTCTTGTTTGACCGCTGAATATACAGACACACAACAAATAAATTAGAACAAACTAAGCAGTAAGTAATACACACTCAGTCCACATTATCAGCTAACACAGGCAAAAAGGCTGTGTGTAATATACAACACGGGTCATACAATAATTACGATGATTCAAAACTGTTTTATAAAATGGCAAACGCTTCTCACAAGCCAATGTAAGTAGCAACAGCGATAGAGTAAATTACCGGGCTTGACCGTGGAGGTGGCGGCAATGGTCGCATAATTGAACTGGCTCGCGCACTATCTACAACGCAGACACAGAGACAGTCCAGCAGTGTGAACTACTTATTTCATACACACCAAGTAATTGCAGTGTGTGACGCAACACTGCGTAGATGGATCAACACACTTCCCATCAGTGCATGCGGTCTTCATCTGGAAGACAATGACATTCACGTGTCCATCGGACTCCATCTAAGTAGCACGATATGTGAGGCTCACACACGCCCTTGCGGCTTTCCAGTAGACTCGCTCAGTCAACATGCGTTGTCGTGCAGTAAATGCCCAGTCAGAGTACGACGTCATGCTTAGATCAAGAACCTGATCCACTGTGCCCTGATTACAGCCAGCTCACCAGCAGCAGAGGAGTCAGCAGAGATGATGGAAAGACGCCCAATGGTCTATCTTACCACGACAATCAGGAAGCAGTGCCATGTGGGATGTGACTGCTGTCCACACACTGGCTGCTTCTTCCACTTCGTAAAGTGCAGCATGGTCTGGGCTAGATGTGCAGTGGTGACTGCTACAGATGGGAAATGTGGTATGTCATCTAGCCACATATTTTTGTCTGGTGGCTGTCAAGACTCTTGGTCCATTGGCAGATGACATCCAACATTTTCTGAAAGCAACTGGCTGAAGAATGACACCCAGCACGGTGGATCCACATGAAACGGCATTCTTCTGTCAGTCACAGTTCGATGTCACAACACTGCATGTCTTGCTAACTCTTCATTTCTGAGTTCAAACTGTAGCATCCTGCACATCATCGCGATTGATACCATTATTACTGTTGCCACTGTTATCATTATTATTATTATTGTCTATTTTACTACTGCACTGCAGTATGTTACATGACAATGAATAATGATAACAAAGAATCTCTGTTGTTGGGCAGCAGTTCAAAGCTGTTTTGCTGCACTTTGAAACACGAGCAGCCTGATTTCATCTAATTTGTCTTTTTTCTGTGGCTTTGTGTTTGTGGGTACAAAAATAATAATACTAATACTCACAAAAGAGATGGAAAACCAGTTATTTACCGGTAACACCCAGCGTGGCTGTGGTCCTCCACCACGTGACTGACTGACAGCCTTCAGAACGCTTGTTGATGCTGTCACAGCAGCTGAATTTGCCATGCCGTGACAACCAGATGCCGGGATGATACTTGGATGAGAATGACGCTCTGCATTTGACACATGCTGCAGCAACCAACAGGTCAACTAATTTTAGGGAGAGAATAGGTAACAAGCAACTGTGTTCCTATCCTGTGCAATTTCAATTATATAGTGGGATATTAATTCAAAATTGCAAATATTCAAACCCCACATTTATTTGTTGGGGTGACTCACTGGAATTTGAATTTCAGCAAGTTAGTAGTGAGAGAAAACAAGAGACTCCAGGCCAGGCTGCAATTCCGCAATGACTGCATGATGATGAGTTCACCCATTTCAACATCCAATGCTTACATACAAAAGCAGCCACAGCTGAGCAGCAGCATCAGCAACAACAACAACCTGTTTTGTGGTCTTTATTGAGGACAAACCGGGTGAGCCGGTACTAAAACAACATTCACTCACTCATTCCCTATCTTTGTTCGTGTCATTAAAGATTGTTAATTAATTTCCTCAATTTCCTATAGTCCATAGTACTCCGCTTGTTTAGTTGTCTGGTTTATACTCTTTTCCCACAGCCTCTCTCCAGGTTTTCTATAGTCGACCTCTTGTCTCACTCTGCACTTTAGATTCCATGCGATTTTTCACTCAACCATTCTCACCTTTTTAGGAGAAACTAATACCGTCTCAACGTATTTCACCGCATCACTGTGATTACATCACCATTCATACTCAATAATGTCTCATTCACTTCCACTTGCATACAACACCGTATCGTACAATTACAATAGTATGAAATAATCATGTAAGCCTACAAAACAACCACAGTATTCACCAGCTCTGATGGCATTAATCCATTCAGTCCGCTGGGCTTCACTGCAAGCCATTACGTACAATGTGCTTAAATCATCAGTTCTATATACAACCTACAACGGTGCAGGTTCACACCCAACAATATTCGTCAACAAGACAACTATCACAATTCTTAGGGTTGTGACAAGCTGAGAAAAATTCGCATTCGTTGAATGTGAATTTCATGACACAAATTCGTTCGAATGTGAATGCGAATCTGATCATACGCTAACAATTTTGACATATACTTTTTGTCGGTGATTGTTTTTGACTTTTGTTCACACTACACAACGACGTAACTGCACTGCCTAAAATCCAAAACGGACCACACTACTAATGTCGTCTTTGCTAATGTAACGGTCAGCCATGCTTAGTATTATTTTCATTCCTTTCAGACTATTAGGCAATGCGCATTTGTTGTTAACTTGTTCCAGTGGCCGGTCTGTGCAAACATGCGGCGCCGATAGACCTGAGATTCGAATTCGACGATGGGACGTGAAAAAATTCGTTGAATTTCGAATCCGCTAAAAACGTTCAACATTCAAACGTCGTCAAATTCGAATGCGAACTTCGTCACATCCCTAGCAATTCTCAGCTTACACTTAAATGTTCTATCATAAGTATTATAGACTTGGTATTTTCATAAACTGGAAATTTGTAAGCATCAATATTTGACTGCAGTTGAATTCTGCTAAAAAAAGTTATATCACAACACAGAAACGTACAACAATTGGCCTGCAGGCCGCGTCCTGGAAAGCCAGGATGTGGCCCGCCACATCCCACCCAAAATGTGTTAATTTTGGCAGAAAAGTGGCTTATAATTAATTAATTCTTGCTGGATTTCAGCATATTTCACCTTAAAGTTGGATATAAACACATAAATTCATGGTTGTATCAGTAAAATGTTGTCAGCTTCAGGGAGCTCTGCCCCCTGACCCCATGACCAGGAGCTTTGCCTCTGATCCCCACCGGGGGCACAGCTTCCAGACCCCCATTGTGGCCCTCCATTTTGGTTCCAGATTTGTTTGTGGCCCTAGCTTTCAAATAAGTACGTTACCAATGGTAACCATAATAGAACATTAGAAATGTTTAATAGCATCTCAGGTGAAAAGTAGCTTGGTTTTCTGCACAAGTGACATTTAAAAATAGCATGACCTTGAAATAAGAAATCCACATACAGAATAAAGACATTAAAATGCAGAATACCTGGAATGCATACTGTCTATTGCCAAGATGTTCAGAGTCGGCCTTTTCAACAGCAGTCACATCATGTAAATGTATTTCACCTTTCAACTTGTTTGGCCCAGCCTACAGCACATAAAGATGTCAATAGTGATGGCACAATACATCACATCATATCGAATATTGTGACATTGAAGGTGTATTACATTGTATCCATATCGCACTAATTCCCTTTCAAACAAATCAATATTCCGCACTACTCCAGTATGGCCCGTCGTCGACAATAGGCCGCACCTTTGCGCTATCAGCGCCAGCAACAATACAAAGAGGAAAGATCACACAGTTCTTACCTGACACCCACACAGCCATCCTGACTTTACTCCTTAAGCATTCACCAGATGGCACCACCCGAACTGAGCATTACACATCCGATAAGCCGTACTACTCAATTTATCGACCGCGGAAGGATGAAAGGCTAAGTTGGCCTAGTTGGCTGACCTATGGTGGATGGTTTACCCACAACCTACCATCAGCTGCAGGTTGAGCGTAGGACAGGGAAAGTTCGCCGGTCAAAGACCAACGTTCTAATCACTATGCAATGCAACCAACTAAATCAAAGTCTAATCCCAGTAGTAAGTAACAAGACATTCATGCAACATCTACGAAGTGAACATCCTAACCCCAGGTATAAAGTGCATTTGGCCCAATATAACAGTGCTTCAATACTGCAGGACTGCAAGCCTGGCTGATCTTAAGTGCATGCAAGATGAGATGACTTAGACAATACATAATTGCAAAAAATTAAAATACTTTGAAATTTTAACAACACATGTACAAAACACAAAATATTTTTCACACTGTACAAATAGCATCAGTCGACAAAAGTTCAAAACTTAATATGCAGAAAACAAAAACTTCTTACATCCGGAGAACCATCGGAATAACGAAGTACGAGGGGCAGTAACTCAAACCAGCGATGACGATAATTCTCTGATGTAATTCGGCTTTTCATCTGCGACCTCTTCATCATATAATCCTTCTTAATAAGTTCAATTGTCGCCATCTTCCTTCAGATGTCTTTGTTCTAACAAATCACACAACATCCGTTCAATAATTTCAAATGGCTGAATTTTGTTTCATATACTGTATCTCAAAAACGTCTCACCATTGGCTTGCTATAACTTTGACTTCTATAATATCAACAGAGATCCGTTCTTCGAGTTAGATGATGGTGGAATTAAAGGTCATGAAAAAAACTATTCAAACGAAGATTTCGTTTGGATACTGGAAAATATGTTTTAGTAACAGGGTAGTCGACAATTGGAATTCACTATCTGCACAGTGGGTTAACAGCTGCACCAATAACACTTTTAAAAAGCATTGTTCAGTTCATTTGGAGCCGGAATCCAGTCATCATCGATAATAAGTTTGATATTGTAGAAAGTAGGCAATATAGGCATTAGCCTGTGATTACTTATAGTATACCATCATGATCATCGACTGTGGTGGTTTCGGTGAATTTGGTGACTGAAATTAATTGATTTAGATAATTCCATGCAAAAATATTAATGAGAAAGCAAGCAATCAAACATGCTTTACTCTCTCTCTCACCTACCTAACTAGTGCTTCTGCACTATCTGACCATGATAAGCAAGATGAGGTAGACCCTCCATCTGTGAATTCATTTAAAAACCACCTGCAGAAGTGTTGACACTATAAATGGACTTCTTTATGGACTAACTTGGTTCCCAAGTCCTATGGCTGCACGACATCGGATCTGAACTGGATACTGTCATATACCGTGGAAGGGCGATGACTAGGTGCAGCCGCACCTGGTGAGTACCTGGTGAGTAAGTAACCCAAGGATACAGGATGGTGATATTGTCTCAGCAACAACAGTCCCTTCATTCAAGCAGAGGCTTCAAAATCATCAACAATGACTGCTCAATTGATGGGCAATCGATCTCTATCCGTTCAGCATCAATGCCTGAATAAGGATCTGCTAGAGTATTTGTGTTGAAGTTGGGAATTTATACTTTGCGGAATTGCGTAATGCGTAAAATACTTTGCGGAATAACCATGTGGAAAGAACATGATTGGCTGTCGGCGGAAACCACGTGACCGCCGATTTTCCGCAGAGTAACACGCTTCTGCAGCGGCAGACGCCTTAATGAAATGTGGAAAACAACTGAATTGAATGCCAGAATTATTGTTCAAGTAACCTGACTTCGAGTAAATTGACTGTAATATTGCATGTTATAAGTAGATGTTGTAGCATTATTTAAATAAACTTTGACGCATAACAGTACGCGAGGCAATGGAAGCTTAAAACGTTATAAGACGATATATCAGTGCCGCAGCACAGAAAAGTTAACAAAACACACTGGCAGTTGTATAAATACACCTGTTACATATCGTAGCATGTATCTATGACCGTTAGAAAAAAACCAATTTCGTACAAACTAAATTAGAAATTTAGAAAGAATCGTTGTCTGTGCATGCTACAACACCTATGTCGCGGCATTAAAAGGCAACTCCAGTCAAAAATGACCTTTATTTTATTTGCCAGTTCAAAGAACCTGGTACTCGGCTCGTTTCATAACATAAATCATTTTTAGTTTCAAACTTCACTTTTTACTAAATTTAAAAAAAATAAAGGTCACTTTTTACTAGAGTTGCCCTTTAACTAATGGCTGAGAGTTCGTTCGGGCATGGGCATTCGGATAACGTCGGCAGTTTCCGTCATTTACGCATTCCGCAAAATATACACCTTTACGCAGCAAATTTATGCAACGTTAATTCCGCAAAGTATTTTATGCATTACGCATTACGCAATTCCGCAAAGTATAAATACCCGTTGAAGTTGACATACTTTTAAAAAGTATTCTGAAGATACAAGATGAAGACAGCATCTTCACGGCAGTTTTTGGAGATACGCTTACATCGACCTATACATTGTATCTTCGTGCATTTTACACAGCGGTATCATAATGTAATGTATGTGTCATACAGTTCTAAAGGAGTTATACAGGCAATCCTACTTGCGTGGGAGGTGGGAAAAAGTTCATGCGTACGCAACAGGTAACTCACAATATAAGCATAAACAAACCGACCAAATACGAAAGCACACAACCTAGCAATGCATCGGCAAATGTTTTTAAAAACTTATACACAACTTCCAGTAATTAATGAGAATAAAGTTTATTATTAACTTATTATGTTTACGGATATAAACTACACTTCCGCAATCCGCATAAAACCAAGAGATAAAACCATAGAATGATACCGTACCACACCTCTTTTTAGCGGACTTGAACGTTACGTTCACGTTCGAGATATGCTATCGCCGTTCCGTCTGTCTGTCGTCTGTCTGTCGTTAGTGACGTTGGTGCACCCTACTCAGCTGGTTGAAATTTTCGGCATTTTTTCACCATACGATAGCACAGGGACTCTAGTTTTCTGATGCCAAACATCGTTGGTGGGGGACGCCCATTTTCCCCTGAGATTTGCGTTCAAAGTGACCCACCCCCTTTCAAACAGCGCAATTTCGACCAATATCGGCTCATAGCG